>CAJDTX010000006.1_pt1 | contig 70878 bp, 73 predicted proteins | sample 7390491 | NCBI WGS metagenome assembly CAJDTX01 (sample SAMEA7055669, study PRJEB34461) | soil metagenome | biome: terrestrial ecosystem; feature: Peninsula; material: soil | place: Antarctica | collected 2016
AGCATCACGACCGGCGGCCGATGACGGCCCCGAGATGTAAACGAAACTCTGGCGGCAGAAACGAGGCCGCCGAGGGAAACGAAATACTGGCGGCCGTGAGTTAGGAACTAGCGGCCCGCGGGCCGAACAGCGACCTTCGGCTGCTCGAGCGGTGACGGCTTCACGCGGATGATCCGCGCAATCCTGGGCGGCAGCCACCAGTTCCAGCGGCCGAAGAGCGCCATCAGCGACGGGACCAGGAGCGCGCGAACGATCGTCGCGTCTACGAAGATCGCGACCGCCAGCCCGAGGCCGAACTCCTGCAGGCCGAGCACACGGCCCGCCACGAACCCCGAGAACGCAGCGACCATGATGATCGCCGCGGCGGTGACGATCCGGCCGGTCCGCTCGAGCCCTTCCGCGACGGCCCGTACGTTGTCGTGCCGCTCGTCCCAGACCTCGCGCATGCGCGTGACGAGGAACACCTCGTAGTCCATCGAGAGCCCGAACAGCATCGCGAACAGGAAGATCGGGATCCACCCTTCGATCTGGGAGAACTGGTAAAGACCCGCAATCTGGTGCCCCGCCCCCCAGCGGAAGACGATCACGAGCATCCCGTACGCGGCCGCCACCGAGAGCAGGTTGAGGATCACCGCCTTCAACGGCAGGATCAGCGATCGAAATGCACGCATCAGCAGGAGATAAGTAAGGACGAGCACGCCGACCACGAGCCAGGGGAAGACGGTGTAGGAGCGATGCAGGAAGTCCACCCCCTGTGGCGGCCCGCCGCCGACCCGCACCGTGACGCCGCTCGGCCAGTGCGCTGACGGGACAATCTTGGCACGCAGCTGTCGTGCGAGCGTCTGAGAAGACTCGTTCCCGTACTCGTGACGACCGGCCACGATCACCTGCGCGTAGCGTCTGCTCGGATCGACGAAGCGGCCGCGCGGCGCGTAGAAGACGGCAGCGACCTCCGAATCGTCCTTGACCCGCCGCACGAGCCGGCCGATGGCCGCCTGCGTCTGCGGAGCGAGCACGTTCCCGCCCGGGCCCGCGTCCACGAGCACCTGCGACGGCGAGACAACCCCGGGGCCGACCGCCTTCGTCAGCAGGTCGAAGCCGCGCACGGCCTGCGGGTAGCGGGGGATCCCCTGGACCGAGCCGGGGGTGAGCTGGAGGGCGAAGACCGGGACGGCGGCGGCGATGAGCAGCGCCGCGCCTGCCGTGAGGAACGCCACCGGCCGGCGCATGATCGCCCGGGCAAGCCGCGCCCAGAGCCCCTGCTCGGGATCCTTCGTCCCCCTGAACGCGGGTACCGGCAGGTGCAGACGCTTGCGGAGGAAGGCGGCGACGTGGAGCCTCTTCGTGCCGCGCCGGCCGTAGAGCGACAGCAGCGCCGGCTGCAGCGTCGCCGCCGCCGCGATCGACACGAGCGGGATCAGGAAGCCGCCGACCCCCATCGAGCGCATGAACGGGATCGGCATCGCCAGCAGCAACGCGAGGCCGATCGCCACGGTCGCGCCCGAGAAGATCACGGCCCGCCCGGCCGTCTTCATCGTTCGCACGGCGGCGTCGTCAACCGAACCGCCTCGTTCGAGCTCCTCGCGGAAGCGATAGACGATCAACAACGAGTAGTCGATTGCGATCCCGAGCCCGATCAACTGGACGAGATTCGTCACGTACGTCGCCATCGTCATGTAGTGCGCGGCGACGTAGACGATCCCGAGCGTGCCCATGATCGTCGAGCCCGCGAACAGGAAAGGCATCGTCACCGCGGCCGAGAGGCCGAAGACGGCGAGCAGCACGAGGAGCGCGATCGGAAGTGCGATCGACTCGCCCTTCGCGAGGTCGGAGTTGAAGATCGGGTCGAGGCCGGCCTGGATCGCCGCCGCACCAGTCACATACGAATGAACCTGGGGCGTGTGTCCAACCGCGCGAAGAAGATCGTCTGTGTAGCCCTTCGCCTGTGAAAGCGTGAGCGTCGAGACGACGTCGGCGTAGAGCAGATGGGGGCCGCCGACCCGCAGAGTCGTCGCGTGCCCAGTAGGCACGACGTGGGCTACCCGGTCGAGCCGCGTCTGGATCAGCTGACGAAGGTATGGATCGTGCGAACGGGGAACCTGGAACACGACGGTGAAGCTGCCGTCGCTGCGATCGCCGAACTCCTCGGAGAGAACGGCTCGAACCCGCTCCGAGTCGGTGCCTGGCACCGTGAACGAATTGGCGAGCAGATGGTTGAGCTTCGTGCTGGCGAACCCGCCCGCGAGAAGGGCGACGAGCCAGGCCGCGACCACGGCCCAGCGAAAGCGGATCACCAGCCTTGTCAAGCGCTCCATGGAAACGTCCCCTCTAAGTTAGGGGACACTAAGTTACCAGGCCGCCGACACCCGCTCGCTCTGTACGATCCTCGCGTGAGCTCACGCAGAGAGATCGACCGACTGCGGCACGAGCTGGAGGATCTCTTCAACGAGGTTTGGCGAGCTCCCCGCTTCTCCGCCCGGCGCTGCTTCCGGCCGGCAGTCGACTGCTTTCGCACGGTCGACCCGCCCGAGCTCGTGGTCGTCGTCGAGCTGCCCGGGATCGATCCGGAAGCCGTCCGCGTGATCGCCGCCGACCGCTCCCTGCTCGTGGCCGGAGAGCGCCGACGCCCCCGCGCCGGCAAGGGCGGGCAGGTCTACCAGCAGATGGAGATCGACTACGGGCCGTTCGAGCGTCGTGTGGCACTTCCCGACGACGTCCAGACCGAGAGCGGCACCGCAACCTACGAGCTCGGACTGCTCAAGATCGTGTTCCCGATCGCAACCCGCTCCGCCCGCTCCGCACGAGTTCCGATCGAGATTCGGAGAGAACGGTGAGCGAGGCGGTCTTCGAAGAGCGCACCGAGAGCGGCGAGGTCGAGATCCCGTCGACTCTTCCGGTGCTGCCGCTCAAGGAGACGGTCGTCTTCCCCGGCTCCCTGACGCCGCTCGCGATCGGCCAGGAGCGCTCGGTGAAGCTGATCGAAAATGTCGTGGGCGAGGAGAATCGGATCCTCGCGCTCGTCACGTCGCGCGACGACGAGGTCGAGGAGCCGGGCTGGGACGACCTGTACGAGGTCGGAACCGCCGCCGTCGTCGACAAGATGATGAAGGTTCCCGACGGGACTCTGCGGATCCTCGTCCGCGGCCTCGAGCGGATCCGTCTGGAGCGCCGCGTTGAGGACGAGCCCTACCTGGTGGGCGGGTTCACCGAGGTCCCGGACGTGCTCGTCGAATCCGACGAAGTCGAAGCGCTGAGCCGCAACGTCCAGACCCTGTTCCAGCGCATAATCGAGCTCGTCCCGTACCTGCCGGAGGAGCTGCAGCTCGCGCTGGCGAACGTCGAGGATCCCAGCGCGCTCTGCAATTTCGTCGCCTCGCTGCTGCGGGTCAAGACGGAGGAAAAGCAGCAGCTGCTCGAGCTCGCCGACGTCGAGGCCCGGCTGCGGGAGCTGCTCCGGCTGCTCAATCGCGAGCTCGAGCTGCTCGAGCTCGGCAGCAAGATCCAGTCGCAGATGCAGTCCGAGATGGAGAAGGGCCAGCGCGAGTTCTTCCTGCGCCAGCAGCTGAAGGCGATCCAGGAAGAGCTCGGGGAAACGGACGAGCAGCAGGCCGAGATCGCCGAGCTCCGCGCGCGGATCGAGGAAGCCGAGCTTCCGGAGGACGCACACAAGGCGGCCGTGCGCGAGCTCTCACGGCTCGAGAAGCTCCCCTCCGCCGCGGCCGAGTACGGCGTCATCCGCACGTACCTCGACTGGATCCTCAGTCTTCCCTGGACGAGCACGACGGAGGACAACCTCGACCTCGAGCGCGCGCGCCGTGTGCTCGACGAGGATCACTACGACCTCGACAAGGTCAAGGAGCGGATCATCGAATACCTGGCGGTCGCGAAGCTGAAGCGCGACGTCTCGGGCCCGATCCTGTGCTTCGTCGGCCCGCCCGGTGTCGGCAAGACCTCGCTCGGCCAGTCGATTGCGCGCACGCTCGAGCGGAAATTCGTCCGCATCTCGGTCGGCGGCGTCCGCGACGAGGCCGAGATCCGCGGCAACCGGCGCACGTACGTGGCCGCGATGCCGGGAACCATCCTCCGCGCCCTTCGCGACGCGGAGGCGAAGAACCCGGTCTTCCTGATCGACGAGATCGACAAGATGGGCGCCGACTTTCGCGGCGATCCGGCGAGCGCGATGCTCGAGGTGCTCGATCCCGAGCAGCACGACCACTTCCGCGACCACTACCTCGATCTCCCGTTCGACCTGTCGCGAGTCCTGTTCATCTGCACGGCGAACCAGGTCGAGACGATCCCGGCGCCGCTGCTCGACCGGATGGACGTGATCCAGCTCTCGGGCTACACCGAGGACGAGAAGCTCGGGATCGCCCGCAAGTACCTCGTCCCCAAGCAGATCGAGGCGCACGGGCTCGAGGCGGACGGACTCGAGATCGAGGACGACGCGCTCAGGCTCGTGATCCGCGAGTACACGCGCGAGGCCGGAGTCCGCAACCTCGACCGGCAGATCGCCGCGCTCTGCCGCAAGGCGGCGCGCCGGATCGCCGAGGGCGAGGAGGGCACGATCGTCGTCGGGGAGGAACGCGTTCGGAACTGGCTCGGCCCGCGGCGATTTCCGGGAGAAGTTCGCAAGCGCACGGCAGATCCCGGCGTCGCCACCGGGCTCGCCGTGACAGCCGTCGGCGGCGACGTTCTCTTCATCGAGGTGACCGCGTACCCGGGCGAGGGCCGGCTCAAGGTCACCGGCCAGCTCGGCGAGGTGATGCAGGAATCCGCACAGGCCGCCTACTCCTGGGTGCGGTCGCACGCCGAGCGGCTCGGCCTCGACCCTGACTGGTTCACCAAGCACGACGTCCACGTCCACGTCCCGGCGGGCGCCGTGCCCAAGGACGGCCCCTCGGCGGGGGTCACCATGGTGACCGCAATCGTCTCGCTCGTAAAGGGCGAGCCGGTCTCCGACCGGGTCGGGATGACCGGCGAAGTGACGCTCACGGGGCAGGTGCTGCAGATCGGCGGAGTCCGCGAGAAGGTCCTGGCGGCGCAGCGGGCGGGGATCGAGAAGGTCATCCTGCCGCGCGAGAACGAGGCCGATCTCGAGGATCTGCCCGAGGAAACGAAGGAACAGCTCGAGTTCGTGCTGGCAGACACGGTCGACGAAGTGCTCGAAGCCGCGTTCGACGCCGAGGTCACCGGCCGGCGGCGCCCGCGGGCCGCGGCCGAGCCTCAAGCGGCGAGCACGGCCGAGTTTGCGCAAGAATCAGCCGGGTAGGAAAATTCCGCGAAAGCGAGTGAAAGGAACAAGATGGCTTCAGCGAAGCAAAAGGTGTCCGGCGTGCGACCGTACGTTCAGCGTGCGCTTCAGGACGACGAGGTGCGCGACAACCTGAAGAGCGCGTTCTTCGCCGCCAGAGACGTCTACGACGAACTGCTCGGTGGGCGTGGCCCGACGGCGGTGGCGACGCGCGTCGCCACCGACAAGGAGGTCCAGGACAACCTGAGGAAGATCGCCGACGAGCTTCGCCGTGCGGTCGACCGGATCCAGGGCAAGGACGACCACACGGGCAGGAACGTGTTCTTGCTGCTGACCGGCATCGCAATCGGCGTCCTCTTCAACCCGTTCTCGGGCTCTCAGACCCGCAAGTGGGTCAAGGACAAGGTCTTCGGCGCCGAGCCGGAGTTCAGCTACCAGGGCAACTCGCCCCCGGCTGCCTAGAGGGTTGATGGGAAATTCGGCCGCAGCCGGGGGCGGCGCTCCAGACCAAGCCGGGCAGTCCGAACATGCTGATCCGGCGCCGTGTCTGGAGCGTCATCCGGCCCGGCCTAGTTTCACATCAGGCCTTTAGCCGCGGTTAGCCAGCCCGAGTAGCGCGGCAACACCCTCGTTCGAGGCGATGTCCTCGCCTGCGGCGAGCGCGCGCTTGATCGCTGCAGGGTCGAGCCCGGCGACGCTCGAGATGTCCGAGACCTGGAGCAGGATCGCTCCGGGCTCCGGGGCGGTGCTCCTCACCGTCCCGGACACGGCCGTCTTTCCCGGCGTGATTCCGACCGAGAATGTGAGAGCGCGGAGGTGCTGCCAGGCCGTCAGGTACGGCGTCGGATCCACGACCCCGTCGTAACCCTTCCCGAGCAGCAAGACCGGGTGGATCTCGAAGTGAAGGTGCGCCGGCGTGCTGATCGCGTCGCCGGTATTGCCCACGAACCCTAGGACATCCCCGGCGTTGACGCGCCCGCCGTTGACCGCGAGCGGCGAGTAGGCCGACAGGTGCGCGTAGTAGTACTCGTTTCCCTGGCCGTCCTTGAGCCACAGACGGTTGCCGCCGAGGTCGTTCCAGCCGACCGAGAAGACGACCCCCTTGGCGACGGCGAGCACGGGAGCGCCGAGCGGCGCAAAGATGTCGTCCCCGTGGTGCCAGCCGACGTCGGCGCGGGGCGCACCGTAGCTGTCGGTGAACGAGACCGGCCCGAAGACCGGGAAGACATACGGGCCCGCCGTGAGCTTCGGGCGGCCGTGATGGGGGACGGCCTGGATCGGAGACGTCCCGAACGGCGAGGGGTGCGGCTCTGACGGGTGCGCGGGCGGTGTTGCGCCGCGGTTCGGAGCCGGCCGGCTTCCTCCATCCGTCGGCGTCGTCGTCCCCGGACTGGTGGCCCCCGTCGGGGGAGGCGGCGGCGGGGGTGGGGCAGCCTTTGCCTGAGCCGAAGCCTCTGCGAACGCGACCAGGATCTGGCTTCCGGCCGGCAGGCCCCCATGATCCCGCGTCAGTTGGACGTCGAGCGCTGCCACGGTTGTCCGCGCAGCCTTACGCCCGGCGGGGGCGGTTGGATCGACTCCCTGCTCGAGCACGATCGCGGAGCCCCAGTCCGCGAGCGGGACGCGAGTGTTCGGCGTCGCCGTCACAGGTTGGCCGAGAACCGTAAGTCCGGCGATCGCCGCGCCCCCGGGATTTCCCGAGCCGGTGCTCGGGCTTGCCTCCGAGGTGGCGCGCACGAACAGCCGCGTCGCGGAGATCTCCCCGCCGAACAGCTGGAGGGACGCGACCTCGCTCGTCGCGCGCGCATCCGCGGTCCTCGCTCCCACGTCGGTCGAGGCGCTCGCGGACAGCGAGCTCGTGGCGACGACGGAGCCGTCCGCCGGATACGAGAACGTGCCCCCGAGCGCGACCGCATCCGGTGGGGCGGTCACGACCGGCGTGCCCCCGCCGCTCTGGCCGGGGATCACGATCTTGATCGAGTACGCGTGCGCGGCTGCCTGGGCCTTCTGGGCGGGAGACGAGGCGCCGGCGGACCCGGCGGTCAAGGCCCCGACGACCAGAAACGCGAGCGGCAAACGCCTCGCGAACAGCACTTTCATCCCCCTCAATTATCAGCAAACGGAGCGGTCTGTCCACCTCGTCGGCGCAGCGCCCGCCACGCGACGTGGGCCGCGATCCCGAGCGTCAGCACGGCGAACAGCTTTCGGAGCACGTGCTCGGAGAGCGACTCGGCAAGTAGGACGCCTCCCTCGACCCCGGCGATCGAGGCCAGGCCGATGACGATCGCGGCGCGCCACCGGACGTTTCCGTACCGGTGCTGTTGCAGCGCCCCGGCGACCACCGTCGGGATGATCGCCAGCAGGGAGGTGGCCTCCGCATGGAGCTGAGTGAGCCCGAGGCCGAGGGTCAGGGTCGGCACGAACAGGATGCCGCCCCCGACGCCGAACAGGCCTGCGAATACGCCTCCGGCCAGGCCGAGCAGCGCGACGACGGCCATGGTCGTCACGAGACGAGCAACCGAACGGCGACACCAACGAGAACGGCCGCGAACGCCAGCGAAAGCCAGCGCGAGGCGATGCGCTGCTGCAGCCTCGCACCCGCCACCGCGCCGACCGCGCCCGGAAGCCCAATGAGCGCAGCGGCGCCCGGCTTCAGCTCCCCGTGCGCGGCGTAGGAGATCGACCCGACGACGGCGATGAAGACGATCGCGACCAGCGACGTCGCCATCGCCGAACGCTCTCGGAAGCGCTCTACGATCAGCAGCAGCGGCACGACGATGATCCCGCCGCCCACGCCGAACAGTGCGCTGAAGAGCCCGGCCACGAGGCCAATCAGGACGAGACGCAGCATGGCTGCCATCCTACGACCATGCACGTTGTCGGCCGGCTGGCGGAAGCTCCCGAGCGCGCGGCCATCGTGCTCGACGTCGACGGAACGCTCGCCCCGATCGTTCCGCGGCCGCAGGACGCACGCGTCCCAGACGAGACCCGTGCCGAGCTCGAGCGCCTGGCCGACCGCTATGCGCTGCTCGCCTTCCTCAGCGGACGGACCGGGGACGACGCGCGCCTCGTCGTCGGCATCGAGGACGCGACCTACGTCGGCACGCACGGGCTCGAGCTCGAGCCGGAGGCCGAGCGCTGGCGGGACACACTCGGGGAGCTGGCCCGCTCGGCCGACTGGCCGGCGGAGGAGACCGAGGACAAGGGTCTCACGGTCTCCTTCCACTACCGCAACGCGGCCGACGAGAAAGCGGCACGGAACGCGCTCGAGCAAGTCGCCGAGCAGGCCCGCTCAGTGGGGCTGCTCGCGCGCTTCGGGCGCAAGGTGCTCGAGATCCGCCCTCCGGTCGATGCCGACAAGGGCACCGCGATCCGGCACCTTCTACGGCAGGCCGGGGTGACGCGAGGGCTCTACGCGGGGGACGATACGACCGACCTCGATGCGTTCCGCGGTCTTCGCGAGGCCGGGCTCATTCTCGCGGTGTGCGTCGCGGTCTCCTCCGAGGAGGGCCCGGCCGAGCTGCGGGAGAATGCCGACGTCGTCGTCGAGAGCCCCGCGCAACTGCTCGGGTTACTCCGCGAGCTGTAGCACTTCCTCGAGCGACGAGATCCGCGCGCCGCTCCAGCGCTCGAGCCCGGGCGGCTCGGGCGCGCCTTCTGGAGACGCGATCAGAACGGCGTCCATGCCGGCCGCGACCGCGCCCTCGACGAACTCCGGCTGGTCGTCGACGAAGAGGCAATTCGACAGTGGGACGCCGAGGCGCTCCGAGGCAATCTCGTAGATCCGCGCATCGGGCTTCTTGACGCCTACGGAGCAGGAGAAGATCGGGATGTCGATGTGCGGCGCGAGGGCGGTTGCCTCCCAGACGTCCGGCACGTCCCCGGAGCAGACGCTGATCAACCCGATTCTCCGTCCGCGGGCCCGCAGCTCGGAGAGGACGTCGAGCGCGCCGAGTCGCGGCACGAGTAGCTCCTCCGTTTGCCGGCGGCGGATCTGGACGAGCCCCTCGGCCCGCTCGACGCTCACGCCGAGCGTCTCGCAAACGGTTCGGACGGTCGGCGCCAGCGGCCCGATCGCCCGCTCGTGATAGGCGTCCTTCCAGGCGACCTGGAACCGGTCAGGTGGCACGCCGACGTGCTCCGCCAGCGGCGCGTAGCCGTCGGGACGGTCGCCGAACGGCCACAGGACGAGGGTGTTCCACAGGTCGAAGACGACGGCGTCGTACTTCACTTCTTCCTCAGCTTCTTGAGCTGGGGCCAGGTGCGCGTGTTCAGCACCTGCTCCTTGGTCAGCCACGCGCGGCGGGCCTGAGCGATCCCGATCTCCACGTACGCCAGCGCCGAGATCCGGTGCGCATCGCTCGTGACTGCGATCTCAACGCCGGCCTCGGCGGCGGCCCGCGCATGCGTGTCGCGCAGGTCGAGCCGGTCCGGCTGCGAGTCGATCTCGAGAAACGTGCCCGTCTCGACCGCCTTCTCGACGACGCGCTCGAAGTCGATCTCGGAAGGGGGCCGCCGGTTCAGCTTGCGACCGGTCGGATGGCCGATCGAATCCACGTGCGGGCTGTCCATCGCAGCCAGCAGCCGCCCGGTCACGTCGCGGTTGAGGCTCGAATGAACCGAAGCGACGACCCAATCGCACCCAGCGAGCTCGTCGTCGGCGACATCGAGCGAGCCGTCCGCGCGGATGTTGACCTCGATCCCCTTCAGCAGCAGGAAAGGAGCGAGCCGCTCGTTCAGGTCCTCGATCTCCTTCCACTGCTGCTCGAGCCTTCCCTCGCGCAGGTAGTGCGAATGGTCGGTCACTGCCAGGTACCTGTAGCCGCGCGACTTGGCGGCAAGCGCCATCTCCTCGATCGTGTTCCTGCCGTCCGCAGACCAGGTCGAGTGCGAGTGAAGGTCGCCGCGGAGCTGTTCGAGCTCGACGAGCTGCGGAAGCTCCTGCCGCCGCGCCGCCTCCAGCTCACCGCGATTCTCCCGGAGCTCGGGCGGAATGAACTGGTACCCGAGGCGCTCGTACAGCTCCTCCTCGGTCGCCGCGGTGAAGACCTCACCGCTCTCGGCGTCCTGGACGCCGTACTCGGAAACGGACAGGCCGCGCTTGACGGAGTCCTCGCGCAGGGCGACGTTGTGCTCCTTCGACCCGGTGAAGTGCTGCAGCAGGTTGCCGTAGCACTCCGGCGGCACCACGCGTAGATCGAAACGGAAGCCCTCGTTCGAAATCACCGTCGCCTTCGTCGGCCCCTTGGCGACGGTCTCGGCGACCCACGGGAGCCCGGCGAAGTGCTCGGTCAATGCCGAGGGGTCGCTCGCGGTCGCGATGATGTCGAGGTCGCGCACCGTCTCGCTCCGGCGCCGCGCGCTTCCCGCCTCGGAGACCTGGTCGGCCGCGTCGTGGTTCCGAAGCTCCTCCACCGCCGCGAGCAACGAGGGGAGCGCCCTTCCGAGAAGCGTCCGCGCGGGCCCGGCCGGCTCTGCGGCGAGCGCGCGGACGATGTTCTCCTCCGTCTTCGCCCCGAGACCCGGAAGCGCCCGCAGCCGCTGCTCCTCGGCTGCCGCCTTCAGCTCGTCGAGCGTCGTAATCCCCAGCTCCTGCCAGATCCGCCGCGCCGTCTTCGGGCCGAGCCCCGGCAGGCGCATGAACATGATCACGCCCTGGGGTATCCGCTCTTTCCGATCGCGCAGGGCCTGGATCTCGCCCTCGTCGACGATCTGGACGATTTTCTCCTCGATCGTCCGGCCGATCCCGGTGAGGCCCTTGGCCTTGCCGTCAAGCGCGAGCTGGGCGATCGAGGCGGGCGTCTCGCGCATCAGCGTCGCGGCCCGACGGTAGGCGATCACGCGGAACGAGTCGGCTCCCTCGATCTCGAGCAGGTCGGCCAGCAAGTCGAACTGGTCGGCCACGTCGGCATTGCGGGGGAGGGTCGTCGCCACATAGCGATGATACGGAGGTGAAGGCGACCGTCTGCCTGCCAACCTACGACGAGCGCGAGAACCTCGAGCGGATGCTGCACGCGCTCGCCGACGTCCTGCCCGAGGGCGGCCGGGTGCTCGTGATCGACGACTCCTCCCCGGACGGGACCGGCGAGCTCGCGGACTCGCTCGCGCGAGAGCTCGGCTACGTGGACGTGCTCCACCGCCCCGCCAAGGAGGGGCTCGGGCCCGCCTACCTGGCCGGCTTCCGCCGCGCGCTCGCGGGCGGCGCCGAGCTCGTGCTCGAGATGGACTGCGACTTCTCCCACGATCCAAGGGACGTCCCGCGCCTGATCGCCGCGGCGGACGAGGCCGACGTCGTGATCGGCTCCCGCTACGTGCCGGGCGGTGCGATCGAGAACTGGGGGCCGCTCCGCCGGCTGATCTCGTACGGTGGGTCCCTGTACACCCGAATCCTGCTGATGGCGATCCACGACCCGACGAGCGGCTTCAAGTGCTTCCGCCGGGTCGTGCTCGAGCGGCTCGACCTCGACGCGATCGACTCGAAGGGCTATGCGTTCCAGATCGAGACGACCTACCGCGCGCTACGCGCCGGCTTCCGGGTCGTGGAGGTCCCGATCACGTTCGACGACCGCGAGACCGGCCGCTCGAAGATGGACAGGCGGATCGTGCTCGAGGCGATCTGGAAGGTGCCGGCTTTGCGCCTGGCCGCGCTACGAGGCAAGCTCTGACAGATGGACGAGGTCACCGACGCCACTTTCGAGTCAGACGTCTTGCAATCGGACATCCCCGTCGTCGTCGACTTCTGGGCTCCGTGGTGCGGCCCGTGCCGGGCGGTGTCGCCGATCCTCGAGACGCTCGCGGAGGAGCAGAACGGCCGCCTCCGGTTCGCGAAGCTGAACATCGACGAGAACTACGTGACGGCGTCGCGCTATGGCGTCCTCTCGATTCCGACGGTGATCCTGTTCGAGAACGGCGAGCCGCAGGAGACGGTGATCGGCGCGCGGCCGCGCTCACACTTCGAGCGCGCCTGGGCCCGCTGGCTCAGCTAGGCGCTGACTCCACTCGAGGCTGGGCCCGGAGCGCCCGCCGGGGTGCTGCCACCGCGCCCACGCCCTCGCCCTTCCCGGTCAGCCTCACGCGCGGATCGAGGTAGGTGTAGAGGATGTCCACGATCAGGTTCGCGACCGCTACCGCAAGGCAGACGACGAAAACCACCCCCATGATCACCGGTAGGTCGCGCTGCGCCAGCGCCCGGACCAGCATCTTGCCCATGCCGGGGAGCCCGTACACGGTCTCGATGAAGATCGCCCCGGCGAACGCGAGGCCGACGTCCATGCCGATCATCGAGGTGACAGGGAGCATCGCATTCCGGAACACGTGCGCCCGCAGGACCCGGAAGGACGAGGCTCCCTTGGCTCGCGCGGTCCGTACGTAGTCCTCCCCGAGGGTCTCGAGCATGCTCGCCCGGATCATGCGGGCATAGAGAGCGGCGAAGAGGAATGCGAACGTAATCCAGGGCAGGATCATGTGGTAGGCCCACTGCGCGGGGCCACCGCAAGAGGTGGACGGCTTGAAGAAGTCGCAGTACCCCGAGATCGGGAAGATCGGCCACTTGTAGCCCAAGAAGTAGGAGAGGACGAGCCCGAGCCAGACCGGGTGGCAGGAGACGCCGATCAGGACGAAGATCATCAGCGACCGGTCTAAGAGCGTGCGAGGGTGGAGGGCCGAGATCGCGCCAATCGGAAGCGCCATCAAGAACCAGAAGATTGCCCCCCCGATCACGAGTGTCGCCGTCACCGGGAGCGCCTGCTGGATCATGTACGTCACGGGCACCGCTTCGCGGAACGACGTCCCCAGATTGCCGTGCCGGACGATGCTCCAGAGGAAATGGGCGTACTGCTCCGGCACGGACTGGTCCTTGAGGTTGAACTGCCCCTGCAGATTGGGATCTACCGACCCGCGCCCGCTCTGGATGCTGCGCGCGTCGCTCGGAAGGACGAAGAAGATGATGAACGTGACGAAGCTGATCACGGTCATCAGCAGAAGTGCCCACGCGAGCCGCTTGACGATGAACGCGATCACCGTTCCCTAAGCCTCGCGTCTCGCGGCCACCAATGCAAGTGATTCGCTACTAGGTGAAGTGCTCCCAACCCGATAAGGCTACGGGCTTACCGCCGAGGCGGATTTCCACGCCCGAGCCCACCTCGCAGCGACCGACGACGCGAAACCCGGCCGGATCGGGCAGGGCGGCGAGCAGCTCGTAGTCCTCGCCGAAGCCGCAGGCGAGCTCCCAGACGTCCCGGCCGAGGCGTTCCGCGACCTCCGCGACACCGTCCGCAACGGGTACGTCCTCGAGATCGATCACGATCCGGCAGCGCGACCGGCGGGCGATGTGGCCGGCATCGGCGGCGAGGCCGTCCGAGATGTCGATCATCGCGTGGGCCTCCTGCGCGAGCGCGCGTCCCTCCTCAACGCGGAGCGGAGGACGAAGGTGCGCCTCGACCAGCGAGCTCGCGATCCCCTCCTTCAGGCACAGGTAGCCGCCGGCTGACGCGCCGAGGGGGCCGGTGACGAGCAGCTTGTCGCCGGGGACGGCGCCGGCGCGGCCGGGAATCCGCTCCGAGCGGCCCGCCGCGGTCACGCTCAGGTAGACGCTCTCCGCGGCCGTCGTGTCTCCGCCGAGGATGGGGACGCCGGGCTCGTTGAGTCCCTCGTACAGCTCGAGCACGTGGGAGGACTCCGTGTCGGGTGGGACTGCGAGGCTCACGATCAGCGCCTCCGGCTCGGCCCCCGAAGCTGCCAGATCGCTGATGCTGACAGCCGCCGCCTTGTAGCCGAGGTCTCGCCAGGAAGTCCAGTCGAGGTTGAAGTGGACGTTCTCGACTAGCGCGTCCTGCGTGACCACCATCCCGCCGTCGAGCACTGCTGCGTCGTTCTGGATCCGCTGGGCCAGGCCCCGGCGCTCCAGCTCCGAGAGCAACCCGAGCTCGCCGAGCTCAGACAGCCGCATTGTCTCCGAATGCCCGAAGGAGGGCGCGGGCGTCTGCAGCGGCCCGGACGACGGCAACACCGGCTGCGCCCGCCGAGATGCACTCGGCCACGTTGCCGGCGGCGACGCCGCCGATGGCGACAACGGGAACCGAGACCGCGTCGCAGATTTCCGCCAGGCCCTCGAGGCCGATGGGCGGGTCGGCGTCCGGCTTCGACGGCGTCGCCCAGACCGGGCCCGCGCCGATGTAGGTGGCGCCCCGGCGCTCGGCGTCTGCCGCTTCCGGGAGGCTCGCGGCCGAGAGGCCAAGCACCAGCCCCAGCCTGAGGGCCCGATCCGCACCGGTGTCGCTCGGGCCGACGTGGACGCCGTCGGCATCGAGCTGCCGCGCAGCTTCGACGTCGTCGTTGACGACGAACGTGACGCCCGTGCGCTCGCAGAGCTGCCGGAACGGGCGACCGCGCTCGACGAGCTCAGCTGTCGTGACGTCCTTCAGCCGAAGCTCGATCACGGTTGCCCCGCCCTCGGCGGCCCGCTCCGCGGTCTCGAGCTCGTCGACGATCGCATGCAGCTTCATCCGGTTACTCGGGCTCGCTCGCCGAGGGTGTCCGGGTCGAGGCTGTAGAGCGCGTCGTAGAGGCCGACGTGGAAGCTGCCGGGCCCGCGAGCCTCCTCGGCTGCGTCTTCGCCTGCAACTCCGAAGGCGATCAGGGCCTCGGTCGCACCCTCGAGCGGCTCGTCTCTGCGCACGGCCAGGAACGAGCCGGTGACGGCAGTCGACATGCAGCCGGTTCCGCTCACAGTGGCGAGCAGCTCGTGGCCGTTCGCGACCGCAAGCACCCGCTCGCCGTCCGAGACATGATCGACCGGGCCGGTCACCGCGACCACCGTGCCGAGCGCTCGAGCTGCGGCTGTGGCCAGCTCGGCTCCCGAGTCCACGGCCCCGATCGACTCGACGCCCCGAATCTCCGCCTCGCGGCCCGCGAGTGTGGCGATCTCGGCCGGGTTGCCCCGGACGACCGCCACGTCGACCTCCTCGAGGATCCGCTTCGAGGTCTCCGTACGGAGGGCCGTCGCCCCGGCGCCGACTGGATCGAGCACGACGGGCGCGCCGGCGGCATTCGCCGCCTTCCCGGCGAGCAGCATCGCCTCGATCCAATGCTGCGAGAGCGTCCCGATGTTGAGCACGAGCGCGACCGCGACCGAGGCCATCTCCTCGACCTCTTCCTTCACATGCGCCATCACGGGCAGCGCGTCGAGCGCAAGCGTCGCGTTCGCCGTCTCGTTCATCACCACGTAGTTCGTGATCTGGTGGACGAGCGGTTTGGTCTCCCGCAACGTCCGCAGGGTCGTTCCGGCCGAGATGGTCATGCAGCTCCTTTCAGATCGAGGACGTCGACGGGGCCTTCGCCGGCGCCGAGCTCGGTGAGCCCACGGGCCACCGCGGACGATGCTGCTCGAGCCGCCCCGCGGACCGCTTCTTCGAGGCTCAGCCCGCGCGCCAAGAGCGCGGCGAGCGTCGCCGAGTGCGTGCAGCCGGCGCCGTGGGTGGCTGCACGGTCATGCCGCTCGACCGGGATCGCGATGTGCTCGCGCCCGTCGAAGAGCCAGTCCGCCGGCTCGTCCGCGTGGCCGCCCGTGACGACGACCGCTCGCGCGCCGAGCTCGTGGATCCGCTCCGCCAGCTCCGCCTGCGTGCCCGCCGAGCCGGAGAGCGCCTCGGCTTCGGGCACGTTCGGCGTCACGATCGTCCCCAGCGGGAACAGCCGGATGACGAGGGTCTCGACCGCGTCCTCCCGCAGGAGGCGCGCGCCGGAGCTGGCGAGCATCACCGGATCGACGACGAGCGGAACGGGGTTCTCCTCCAGGAAGCCGGCGACCGTCTCGATCAGCTCGGCCGAGAACAGCATCCCGGTCTTCGCCGCGTCCACGCCGATGTCGGAGAACACGGCGTCGAGCTGATCGCGGACGAACGCGGGCGGAACCTCGTGCACGGAGGTAACGCCGGTCGTGTTCTGCGCGGTCAGGGCCACGATCGCACTCATCCCGTAGCAGCCGGCGGCGCCAAACGCCTTCAGGTCGGCCTGGACCCCGGCCCCTCCGCCGGAATCGGAGCCGGCAATTGTCAAACAGCGCGGTACCAATTCCCTCCCTTCGCCGGCATGACCCGGATCAGGTTCTGCGGGTTTGATCTCAGCCTCGGTTAGAGGCACCCCGGTGGGCCCACGTTACCATCGGGACATGGGTCGAACAGCGCGTTACGACGGGCTCGCGGACTGGTACGACGAGGAGTTCCAGCCGGCGCCGCTCGAAGGGGACGCCTGGGAGGTTGTCGTCCGGCTCTTGGGCGAGGGCTCCGGTGCGCTGCTCGATCTCGGCTGCGGGACCGGCGTCTACTCCGTCGCGTTGGCCGAGCGCGGTTGGAAGGTGACCGGGGTCGACCTGTCCGAGGACATGCTCCGTAGGGCGCGTGACCGCGGCGTCTCCGTGGTCTCCGCGGATGCGACCGATCTTCCGTTCGGGGACGGCTCCTTCGACGCCGCGGTCTCGATCTTCACGCACAGCGATTTCGATGACTTCCCGGCGGCGGTGCGAGAGGTCGCACGTGTGCTCAGGGAGGGTGCGCCTTTTGTGTACATCGGCGTCCACCCCTGCTTCGTCGGCCCTCATTCGTACTACCGAGCCGCAATCGGCGTTCCCAAGCTTCACGCAGGCTGGTACCGGCGCGAGGGCCACTACATGGAGGCTCCGGGCATCTCGCCCGACGGACTTCGCGCGCGCTTCGGGGCGATCCACATCCCCCTGGCCCGCTTCCTGCAGTCGTTCCTCGACGCGGGGTTCGGGTTCGAGCACGTCGAGGAGCCGGAGGGACGCGACTACCCCTACATGCTCGCGCTCCGGCTCGGGCGATGACGACGCTCGCAAGTTTGGACGACCTGCTCCAAGGCGAGGAGCTGGCCTACGTCGGCACCGAGCCGGCTCGCCTTGCGCGCACAGCTCCGATCCCTGAGCAGCTGGACGAGCGCGTTCGCGCGGTGCTCCCCTTCGACAACTTGTACGCCCACCAGGCCGAGGCCTGGCAGGCGGCCCGTCGAGGAGAGCACGTGATCGTCACGACCGGCACCGCGAGCGGGAAGACACTCGCCTTCAACCTTCCGGTCGCGGACGCGATCGCCCGCGAGCCGAAACTCCGCGCCCTCTACCTCTATCCGACGAAGGCGCTGGCCCAGGACCAGGTGCGGGCGCTCGCGGCTCTGCACGTGAAGAAGCTCCGCCCGGCGATCTACGACGGCGACACCGAATCGGAGCGCCGCTGGCAGATCCGCAAGTGGGCGAACGTGATCCTGACGAACCCGGACATGCTCCACGTCGGCGTCCTGCCCCACCACGACCGCTGGGGAGACCTGTTCCAGAACCTCCGCTACGTGATCGTCGACGAGGCCCACGTCTACCGCGGCGTCTTCGGCTCCCACGTCGCCAACGTCCTCCGGCGCCTGCGCCGCGTCGCCGGCATCTACGGCGCCGAGCCGCAGTTCCTGCTCGCCTCGGCGACGATCGCGAACCCGGGCGAGCTCGCCCGCTCGCTGCTTGGGGTCGACGCGACCGTCGTCGGCGACGACGCGGCTCCGCGTGCGGAGCGAACGGTGGCGTTCTGGAACCCGCCGCTGACCGACGAGGAGCTCGGGTTGCGCGCGAGCGCGCTCGGCGAGGCCTCGCGCCTGATGGCCGATCTCGTCTCCCGCGGCTTGCGGACCATCTGTTTCGCGAAGAGCAGGCGTGCCGCCGAGCTCGTCCACCGCTTCACCGTCGAGCGGCTCGGCGACCGTGATCTCTCGGCGCGCCTCGCTCCCTACCGGGCCGGCTATACGCCCCAGCAGAGGCGCGAGATCGAGCGGCGGCTCGTCGAAGGCGAGTTGCTCGGAGTGAGCGCGACGGATGCGCTCGAGCTCGGGATCGACATCGGACTGCTCGACTGCGCGATCTCGGTCGGCTTTCCCGGCACGGTGGCGAGCCTCCGGCAGCAGTGGGGCCGCGCTGGAAGGCAGGGCCACGGCCTCGCCGTCCTCGTCGCGAGCGAGGACGCGCTCGACCAGTACTTCATGCGCGAGCCGGAGACGCTCCTCGGCCGTCGCGTAGAGGCCGCGATCCTCGACCACGCCAACCGGCGCGTGCTCGACGGCCACGTGCTCGCAGCCGCCTACGAGGCGCCGCTCGACGACGCCGACAGGGCGACGCTCGGGGACGAAGCGTTGGAACGCGCCGCCGCGCTGCCCGAGCTGAAGAAGACGAAGAGCGGCTACGTCTGGGCCGGCCGCGACTATCCTGCCGCCCGCGTTCCGCTCCGCTCGACGAGCGCGGACGCGTTCACGATCGTCGAGGCGAACACCGGGACCGTCCTCGGCCTCGTCGAGCTTGAGCGCGCCTACTCGACCGTCCACGAGGGCGCCGTCTACCTCCATCTCGGCGAGCAATACCTCGTCTCGGAGCTCGACCACGGAACGCGAACCGCCCTCGTCGAGCCGTTCAAGGGCGACTTCTACACCCAGGCGAAGAAGGAGACGACGACGGCGATCGAGTCCGCGGAACGCTCGGAACGACGGCTCGGACTGGAGCTCTCCTTCGGCGCCGTCTCCGTCACCGAGCAGGTCGTGGGCTACCAGAAGAAGTCGATCAGAGACGGGTCCCAGCTGGACGTCGTTCCGCTCGACCTGCCGCAGACGACGTTCGACACCGAGGCCGTCTGGTACCTGCCGGAGCCGGAGATGCTGCGGGGACTGGAGCAGATGCCGCGGCTGCTCGGGACGCTGCACGCCGCGGAGCACTCGATGATCGCGCTGCTGCCGCTCTGGGCGATGTGCGACCGCTGGGACATCGGCGGCCTCTCGACGAACCTGCACTTCCAGACGGGGCGGCCAACCGTCTTCATCTACGACGGCCACGCGGGCGGCGTCGGGATCGCGGAGCGCGGCTTCGACGTCTTCGAGGGCTGGGTCGCGGACACCGCAAAGCTGCTCGAGGGCTGTCCCTGCGAGCGCGGATGTCCCTCGTGTGTGCAATCGCCGAAGTGCGGCAACCTCAACGAGCCGCTCGACAAGGCCGGGGCGCTGCTGTTGCTCCAGCGGATGCTCGCAGCGTGAACGTCAAGCCGTTGACGGAAGACGAGCTCGCGCTCGTCGACGAGCACCTCCCGCTGCACCGGCTCGACCAGTACCGCTGCGGCAACTCGACGTACCTGATCGCCTGGGACGAGGACGTCCCCGTCGGCCATGGACATCTCGCGTGGCCGGACGAGCCGGGCGAGCTGCCGGAGCTGCAGGACGTCTTCGTTCCCGAGCAGCTGCGCCGGCGGGGCATCGCCAGCGCGGTTACCCGCGCTGCGGAACGGGAGGCGGCGGCGCGCGGATTCGACCGGCTCTCGCTCACGGTCGGCATCGGGAATGCGCCCGCCCGCAAGCTGTACGAGCGGCTCGGCTACCGGGACACGGGCCGGGAGCCTGAGCACATCGAGGGGACGATCACGATCCGAGGGAAGCCCTTGGAGGTCGACGACACCCTGCTCTTCCTCGAGAAGCCGCTCAGCTGAAGAGCTCGGGGAAGCGCTCCCGCGCCGCTTTGATCAGGAGGTCACGGGTCGGAGGACGCCCGAACCGCTCGGTCTGCCGATCGTAGTCGGGTGCGAACTCACGCTCGAGCCGGTCGAGCTCGTCGACCTGGCTCCGGACCGCCTCGCACCAGTGGTCGTCGTCCCGGCGAGGCTCGGCAAGCAGCTGGGTCAGGGATTCGACCAGCACCCCCTTCCGAACGATCGTCTCGGGCGTGACCTCGCGCAGGCAGACGCCGTAGATCCCTTCGATGTAGCCGCGCCAGTCCTCCTCCAGCTCGTCCGAATTACCGCCGGCGGCGCGGTATCGCTGCTCGAACGGCTCGCGCAGGGCCACGAGCCCGAAGTAGTCGGCCGGAACCATCTCGGTGCCGTCCTGCAGCACGTACGACGGCCGGGGGAGCACCCCGTTCTCGATCGCCTCGTCCACGACCATTCCCAGCGGCACGTAGTTGGCGCGGATGTAGGCGAGATCATGCTCAGTGAACTCCACCCGCTCACGCTAGCACGGTGACAGTTTTGTTACGGTAAAAGTATGGATGTCGACGTCGCCTCGCCTGCCGCGCTGATCGGCGACCCAACCCGCGCGGCCTTCCTTCAGGCTCTGTCGGAGAACGACGCACTTCCAGCGAGCGAGCTGGCACGCCGTGCCGGGGTCGCCAACTCGACTGCGAGCATCCAGCTCGGCAAGCTGGTCGACGGGCGCCTGCTCGAGGTCGAGCGTCACGGCCGCCACCGCTACTACCGGCTCGCCGATCCGACCGTCGCCCAGGCGATCGAGGCACTCGCCGTGATCTCCCCCAGACGCCCCGCCCGGTCACTTCGAGACGCGAACCGGACGGCCGGAATCGACGTCGCGCGCACGTGCTACGACCATCTCGCCGGCGCGCTCGGCGTCGCGCTGCTGGGCTCCCTGGTCGACCGGGGCATCCTCGTGCGCGACCACCAGACGGTCGCTGTTCCCAAGCCGGGCGTGGAGCAACTCGCGGCCCTCAGGATCGACGTGGAAGAGATCAGGCACTCGCGCCGCGCGTTCGCCACGCTCTGTCTCGACTGGAGCGAGCGGAAGTACCACCTGGCAGGTGCTCTCGGAGCGGCGCTCACCTCCCGGCTGTTCGAGCTCGAATGGATCGAGCGCACGGGCCCCTCGAGGGCCGTTGGCGTGACCACCGCGGGACGAGTGGGGCTCCGATCGTCGTTCGGCCTCGAGCCCTCCTAGGCCAGGGCCATCTCCACCGCCTGCTCGGGTGTGTCGGCCCGCGGGATGCCCTCGACCGCCAGGCCGGGCTCGAGGATCACGACGCGCCGGCCGAGCCGTGAGGCGAAGCTGATCTCGGCCAGTGTTCCCCAGCTTCCTCCGACCGCGATCACCGCGTCTCCGCTCGCAACGACGGCCAGGTTTCGCGCTTGACCGATGCCCGTCACGATCTCGTACTCGATCCACTCGTTCGCGCTCGCGCGCGTCTCACCCGGAACGATCCCGATCGTCGTGCCTCCGGCCGAGCGAGCGCCGCGGGCCGCGGCGGCCATGACCTCCCCCAGACCACCCGTGACGACGGTGCAGCCCCGCTCGGCAAGCAAGCGCCCGACCTGCTCCGCGCGCTCCTCGTGCTCGCGGCCGCTGCCGATCACCGCCACCTGCAGGCTCATCGGCCGAGTCCTCTAGGGACGAACCCGAGCCTTCTCGCCCCGACCGAAGGTCGTTGCTCGGCGGGCGGAGCCGGGCTTGGCGCAAGCGGAGCCCAAGAAGCGTTCGAGCGAGAGCTGTGAAGGAGGGGGCCAACGGGGGAACCATCGGTTCCCCCGTTCTGGGTCACCGCTACCTGAATCGCCATCGAGTGCGATCGTAAGGGCATGGCAGCCAGGCAAGCTCACGGCGGCACCCTGATCATCGGCGGCGGCTTCGCCGGCGCATACGTCGCCCGCTATCTGGGCCGCCGCGGCGCGACGATCCTCTCGCCCGACAATTTCATGCTCTTCACCCCGATGCTTCCGGAGGCGGCCTCGGGGATGCTCGAGCCACGCCATTGCGTCGTGCCGCTGCGGATGATGTGTCCGCATGCCGAGCTCCTGCTCGGAACTGCCGTCGGGCTCGACGAGGCGAAGCAGGAGGTCCGGATCGAGACGGAGTCCGGCCCGCACGCAATCGGCTACCGGAACGTGGTGCTCGCGCTCGGCTCGATCGCGCGGACCCTGCCGATTCCCGGCCTCGCAGAGCACGGGCTCGGCTTCAGGGACCTCGCGGACGCGATCCAGCTCCGCAACCACGTCCTCAAGCGTCTCGAGACTGCAGCCGCGAACCCGGGCGGGGCCGAGCGCGAGCTGGCTTTCGTCTTCGTGGGCGCCGGCTACGCGGGCGTCGAGGCGCTAGCGGAGATGGCCGACCTTGTCCGGGATGCGCTTCGCTACTACCCGTCGCTGCGGGACCGCTCCCAGCGCTGGGTGCTGGTGGACGCGGCGCCGAAGATCCTCCCCGAGATCCCGACCCGACTCGGGGACTACGCCGCGCGGTTGCTCGCGAAGCGGGGAGTCGAGATCCGCGTCTCGACGACACTCGAGTTCCTCGACGCCGAAGCCGCCACGCTCTCGGACGGAGACCGCATCGAGACGCACACGCTCGTCTGGACCGCGGGCGTCCGCGCCAATCCGGCACTCGACCGCTTCGGGGTTCCTCTGGACGAGCGTGGCCGCGTGCGCGTCGACGCGCTGCTGCGGGTCGACGGGCGGACGAATGTGTGGGCGCTCGGCGACGGCGCCCGCGTCCCGAACGAGGCGACGCCGGATCACCCCGATCCGCCTACGAGCCAGCACGCGCTCCGCCAGGCGCGACGTCTGGCGAAGAATCTCGCAGGCGCACCTCGCCCTTACCGGTACCGCATGCTCGGCCAGGCGGCGACACTCGGCCGTTACAAGGGGATCGCCGATGTATTCGGCTTGCGGCTCCGCGGCTTCGCCGGCTGGGGGATCACGCGTACGTACCACCTCTACCAAATGCCACTGCTGTCCCGGAAGCTCCGGGTCGTGGCGGACTGGACCGTTTCGCTCTTCTTCCGCCGCGACATCGCCGAGCTCTCGATGCTTGCCCGGCCGCACCGCCTCGGCGAATGAACGAGCTGGCACGCGCGGTCGAGTTCCAGCGCGTCTTCGACGAGCGGCTGGTCGAGGACGTCGTGCCTGCGAGCCACGGGAGGGGGCTCTTGACGCCGAGCCTCCCTCGCGTTTTCTACCTCAACCATCTGTCGGTCGATCTCGGCGTGGAGGCGTCGGCCGACGAGCTGATCGAGGAGGCGGAGACCGTTCATGCAGCGGCAGGGCTGACGCACCGCAAGATCTCGATCGACGACGACCGCGGTACGGTGGTCGAGCCGCGCTTCCGCGAGCTCGAGTGGAAGGTCGAGCGACTTGTGGTAATGCCGCATCTGGGCCCGACTCCGTCCGTCGACACGTCCGCCGTCGAGGAGACCGGCCCGAAGGACCTGGAGCCGGTCTGGATCGAGGGGATGCAAGCGAGCCCCGAGATCCAGGACGAGGACGAGGTTCAACAGCTGGTGGCGGCCCAGCACCGCCGTCGGCAGGTCGTCCAGGTCAGATACTTCGCCGCCCGTTCGGAGGGACGAATCGCGAGCTACTGCGAGCTCTTCTCCGATGGCCGGACCGGCCAGATCGAGAGCGTGATGACGCTGGAGCAGTTCCGCGGCCGTGGACTCGCGACCGCCGTCGTAGCCCGCGCGCTCGCCGAGTCGCAGGCCGTGCACGACTTCACCTTCCTCGTTGCGGACGCCGACGACTGGCCCAAGGAGCTGTACCGCAAGCTCGGATTCGAGGCCCGCGGGAGCATCTGGGACTTCCTGCGCCCTCCGCCAAAACGTGACGCGAACGAAGGCGGCGGCGTATCAGGGGCGTGAAGTACGTCGTGCCGGTGCTCGCCGCGCTCCTGGCCGCCGGCTGCGGATCGTCCAGGCCGGAGCCTCCTGGGCCACCCAAGCTCGGAAGGCCCGGCCCACCGCCCGCCTGGGTCGAGACCAAGCTCGGCTCCCACTGGCTCGGCTACTCGTCGTACTGCTGGGAGACCGTGTGCGCGGACTACATCGCACCCTCATGCCGGGCCGATCGCCACACCCCCGTCGTGCGGGTTCGCAAGGGAGAACCACTCCGCTTCCACCTCGGCTTCGATCCGAAGGAGGTCGGCCTCAACGTGTTCGACGACTCGGGTCGCGCAGGACAGGCGCTGAAGCTCGCACGCTCGCGCACACCCGTATGGCACCCCGACCGCCCAGGAGTCATCTCGATCTTCGCGCGAGGGGGCGGGGGCGACGCGAGCTACGTCGCCTGCCTCCGGTTCACTCGAGCGACCTGAGCGCCGCTCCGAGCGACTGCTTCTTCGTCAGCACGCCGTCGAACAGATCCGAAGCCCGAGGTGGGGAGTTGAACCTAAGGCGCGTGCTTCAGCTCCGAAAACCAGTTTGACCAGCTCGGAGCTTCAAGGGCTGCAAAGGCAGCGTCGTACGCATCCTTGAAAGATGCCGTACGGCGCCCGAGGTATTCCGTGCACTTGGACTAGGCCCGCAAGCAAACGCCGCCGCTCGGCGAGAGCTGTCCGAGCTCTCTCCGCAGCAGATTCCTTGTCATTCCAGCGATGTCATGAAGTCCCGAGGGGCGACCACGGAGAGGCCGAGGAGATCGAGCGCGAGGAGGTCGGCATCCCCGCTCACGATCGCCGTGGCGCCGGTCGCGCGGGCGATGGCGACGAGATAGTCATCGTTCGGGTCACGACCGACGGCCGGGGGATGCTCGACGTCCGAGACCGTCTCCGCAAGCACGGCGAGACCCTCGACGTACTCGTTTGCCTCGTCGAGCGCGAGATAGCCTCGGAACTTCTCCCGTCGGAGGACAGCGGCCAGCTCAGCGAGCAGCCGAGGACTGACGATGAGGTCGAGGCGCCCCTCGCGCGCGGCGCGAAGGATCGCGGCCGGAGGACCCGCCGGCGTGATGATCGCCGAGACGAGAACGCCCGGGTCGACGACGACCCGGATCACTCCATCGATGCTTCACGTTCGGCGCGCATCGCCTCGAGCTCCTCGTATGCGAGGGCGAGTGCAGCATCGGGATCGAGAGGCTGCGCTGCGTTGCGTGCCCAGACGCGGTCGACCACCTCGAGACCGAGGTAGCGTTGCAGCGCAGCTTCGATTACCTCGTAGTCGTGCTTGCCGCCACGAATCGCGGCGATCTTCGCCTTTTGGAGGAGCCCCTCATCGAGGTACACCGTTGTCTTCTTGCGCGCCATCTTTCCATCATAACCGAAAAACGGGGCTAGCCGAGCGCCTTCAGCGCGGCCCCCAGCGACTGCTTCGTCGTCAGGACGCCCTCGAACAGATCGCCGTCCTGCTGGGCCCGCCCGAGCACGACGTCCATCGTGAACTCCGCCGGATCGAGCTTCGAATTGACCTCGTCCCAGCGCAGCGGCGTCGAGACGGGTGCGCCTTCCTTCGGCCGCACGGAGTAGACGGACGCGATCGTCTTGCCTTCTCCGTTCTGGTTCGAATCGATCAGGACGCCCTTGCGCTTTGCCTTCGACCACTCCGTCGTAACGAGCCCGCGATGCGTGCGTGCGAGAGCTCGGGCGATGATCTCCGAGAACTCCCGGGTCTGGGCGTACGTGTGGCGGCGGGCGATCGGGACGAGCACGTGAATGCCGTCCGCGCCGCTCGTCTTCGGGAAGCCCTCGAGCCCGAGGCCGTCGAGCGCCTGTTTCAGCAGCAGCGCCACCTCCACCGTCTCGGGAAACCCGACGTCCGAGGAAGGGTCAAGGTCGAAGAGGACGAAGTCGGGCCGTTCCGGCTTGCCGACGCGCGAGTACCACGTGTTCATGTCGATGCAGCCCATGTTCACCATCCAGAGCAGCGCCAACTCCTCGTTGACGAGCGGGTAGCGGATCGTGCGCTTCTGGCGCGACTCGCGCGAGGCCGAGCGGAAGGCGCGCGTCGTGATCCAGCTCGGCATGTGCTTGGGCGCGTCCTTCTGGAAGAAGAAGTTGCCCTGCCAGCCGTCGGGATAGCGCTTCATCGTGAACGGGCGATCCTTCAGATGCGGCACGAGCACCGGCGCTATGGCTCGGTAGTACGAGAGGAGGTCGCCCTTGGTGACTCCTTCGTCAGGCCAGAACGGCTTGTCCAGGTTCGAGAGCTTGAGCACCCGCCGCCCCCGGCGGATCTCGGGCTCGATCGGCGCCTCGGGCACCACTTCGTCCGGGCCCTTGTCCTCACGCAGGCCCTTGTAGACCGGGGCGCGGAGGTGACCGTCGTGCGTCCACTCCGCGAACTCGACCTGACAGACGAGCTTCGGCGTGACCCAGACGGCGTCGCCCTTCCGCACCTTCGGCATCTTCGGGACGGCCTTGAACGGGGGCGTCTTGCGCTCGAGCGGCCTGAGCTTCTTCAGCAGGCGCTCGATCTCGCGCTCGTTGAAGCCGGTGCCGACGTTGCCGGCGTACGCGAGCTCGTTCCCGCGCATGTAGCCGAGGACGAGCGAGCCGAAGGCGCCCGAGCGGCGACCCTGGCCCTTGGTGTAGCCGGCGATCACGAACTCCTGGTCGCCGTGGACCTTGATCTTCAGCCAGTCGCGTGCGCGCTTGCCGACCGCGTAGCGCGAGCCGGCTCGCTTGGCGATCACGCCCTCGAGCCCTTGCTCCTCGGCCGCGTCGAGCAACGCCTTCCCGTCGTCGAAGAACTCCGACAGCTTCACCGTCTTGTTGCGCTTGTCGAGCAGCTGCTCCAGCCGCTTGCGCCGCTCCTCGATTGGCCTGTCCACCAGAGGCTCCCCCTCGACCTCGAGCAGGTCGAACACGTAGTAGACGAGCGGCGTGGAGGCTTTTCCCTGCTGCATGGCCGAGAAGCTGGAGCGTCCGTTCTCGTCGAGCGCGCACACCTCCCCGTCGAGGACGCAGTCCGGCGTCTTGACCGCCTTCACGATCTCCTTGGCCACGACCTCGAACCGGCTCGTGAAGTCGTTCCCCTTGCGGCTCTTGAGCGTCACGTCGCCGCCGGAGACGTAAGCCAGCGCGCGGTAGCCGTCCCACTTCACCTCGAACAGCCACTCGCCGCCGCGCGGGACGTCCTCCACCAGGGTGGCGAGCATGGGCGCGTACTCGCCCTGGTTCTTCGGCTTCGAGTCCGGATCGCGCTTGCGGATGATCAGCCAATTCTTGGGGTCGCCCGAGAGCTTTGCCGGGACGAGCGCCCACGTGCCCTCGAGCCGGTCTCCTTCCAGCCGGACGGTGAGGCCGCCGTCCTTCTTCTCCTCGACCAGCTCGTATGTCCCGCGGTCCCAGATCTCGACCTGCCCGGCTCCGTACTGGCCCTTGGGAATCTCGCCTTCGAAGGTCGCGTACTCGAGCGGGTGATCCTCGACGTGGACCGCGAGACGCTGGGAACCCGGCTCCAGCGGGACGCCCTTCGGCACCGCCCAGCTCGCCAGCACGCCGTCGCGCTCGAGCCGGAAGTCGTAGTGGAGCCGCCGCGCGTCATGGCGCTGGACGACGAAGATAGGCGTCTTTCCTCGCTTTTTCGACCCGAAGGGCTCGCTCGTCTTCTTGGGATCGCGCTTCTTGCGGTACTCGCGCAGGCTCACAAAGCCTTTTTACCGCGCGGGCGGCCGTTCTTGTGGACAAAAACGATAGTTACCCACAAGGAGCGGGGGGAAACTCTGTGGAGAGATAGGGTCGGCCCAATGCCGGAGCCGGTCAACGTCTGGGACTACGAGCGGCTTGCCGAAGAGAAGCTCGACCCGGCTGCGTTCGGGTACTTCGCGGGTGGATCCGGGGACGAGATCACGCTCGCGGCCAATCTCGAAGCCTTCCGCCGCGTCAAGCTCCGGCCCCGGATGCTCGTGGACGTCACGGAGGTCAGCACCCGAACCGAGATCCTCGGCCACGACATCTCGATGCCTGCCCTGGTCGCGCCAATGGCGTTCCAGCACCTCGCCCATCCGGAAGGCGAGATGGCGACCGCGCGAGGAGCGGCCCGGGCAGGGACGATCTTCTGCCTGTCCACGGTTGCCACCGCAAGCGCCGCGGACATCGCCGAGGCCGCCCCGGAAGGCACGCGCTGGTTCCAGCTCTACGTCCTTCGCGACCGCGGTTTGACACAGGCACTGCTCGAGGAAGCGGCCGCGGCCGGTTTCTCCGCCGTCCTGTTGACGGTCGACCTTCCTCGTCTCGGGCGGCGTGAGCGCGACCTGCGCACCGACCTCCGCATTCCCGAGGAGCTGGTGCCGAGCCTCGTGAGGGCGAGCAGCCGCACGGAGCTGCTTACGCCGGAGGAGACGTTCGACGTGCTCGCGATGGACGTCTCCTGGCGCGACGTGGAGCATTTCGCCGGCCTGAGCGGGCTGCCGGTACTCGTCAAGGGGATCCTGACCGCCGAGGACGCCGTGCTCGCATGCGAGAGCGGAGCGGCCGGCGTCGTCGTCTCGAACCACGGCGGCAGGCAGCTCGACGGAGTACCGGCGTCACTCGAGGTGCTTCCGGAGGTCGTGGACGCCGTCGCCGGGCGCGTTCCCGTGCTGCTCGACAGCGGAATCCGCCGCGGCACGGACGTCGTCAAGGCGCTCGCGCTAGGAGCGCAGGGGACGCTGGTGGGCAGGCCGGCCGCCTGGGGCCTCGCGGTCGGCGGCGAGGACGGGGTCGCACGCGTGCTCGAGCTCCTTCGAGACGAGATCGAGCTCGCGCTCGCGCTGCTCGGCTGCCGCTCGCCGGCAGAGGTCACGCCGGCGCACCTAGTCAGGCCTTGGTGAGCTAGCACGTGCGTGCCAGGCTGAAGCCTGGCACGCAATCGTCGGGATCTCTTTCGCCGAAAGGGTGAGCGCGAGCTGAAGCGTTACCGGACGCTACTTGCCTTAACCGCGCCGATCGACCTGAACTTCGCCCGGCGCAGCCGCCGAAGCTCGTCGCCGGGCACGTCCTCCAGCTCCTCCAGGGCCGCCTGCAACGAGGCCCCGAGGAGCGTCGCCGCTTCGTCGTGATTCGTGTGGGCGCCGCCCTCGGGCTCGGGGACGATCCCGTCGATCACTCCGAGCTCGAGGCAGTGCAAGGCGTCTGGCTTGAACGCGGCGGCCGCCTTCGGCGCCTGCGAGGAGTCCCGCCAGAGGATCGCAGCGCAGCCCTCAGGTGAGATGACGGTGTAGATCGAGTTCTCCTGCATCAGCACGCGGTCGGCGAGCGCCGTCGCGATCGCTCCCCCGGAGCCGCCCTCGCCGATCACGCAGGCGACGATCGGCACGCGCAGACGCGCCATCAGGGCCTGCGAGCGCGCGATCGCGCCGCCCTGGCCGTGCTGCTCGGCGACCACACCCGGGTACGCGCCGGGAATGTCGACGAGCGAGATGATGGGGAAGCCGTGTCGCGCGGCGATCTCCATCACCCGCATCGCCTTCCTGTAGCCCTCTGGGTACGCCATGCCGAAGTTCCGGCGCGTCCGCTCCTTCACGTCGCGGCCCTTCTGGTTGCCTATCAGGGCGATCGATCGGCCCTCGAAGCGGCCGAGACCTGTGACGAGCGCGGCGTCGTCAGCATGGAATCGGTCGCCGTGGAGCTCGACCCAGTCCTCGATCAGGCGCTCGACGTAGTCCATCGTGTAGGGACGATCGTCGTGCCGAGCGAGCAGGACCCGCGCCCAGATCTCCTCGTCCGTCGGCTCGGCGGCGACGCGCTCGAGCTGCTCCTGGAGCCGTTTGAGCTCTCCGGAAAGACGCGCGCCACCGAGCAGGCGCAGGCGGCTGAGCCGGCTCAGGTGCTCCCGCAGCCGGAGCTCGGCCTCACCCGGCATTGCCGAAGATCCGGAGCAGCTTGGCGACGAAGGCCCGCAGCTCGCGGCGCGGGACGATCGCGTCGACATGGCCGAAGCGGTAGTTCGATTCCGCCAGGCCGAAGTCCTCGGGCAGCTTCTCCCGCGTCGTCTGCTGGACGACGCGGGGGCCCGTGAAGGAGAGCAGCGCGCCCGGCTCGGCCACGATCACGTCCCCCAGGCTGGCGAAGCTCGCGAGCACGCCCGCCGTCGTCGGATGGGTCATCACGCTGATCATCGTGCCGCCGGCATCGTGGAGATCCTCGACGGCGCAGACCGTCTTCGGGAGCTGCATCAGCGACAGGATCCCCTCCTGCATCCGCGCGCCGCCCGAAGCGGTTACCGCCACGACCGGAACCCCCTGCTCAGCCGCCGATTCGCACGCGCGAGCGAGCTTCTCGCCCACCACGCGCCCCATCGAGCCGCCCATGAAGGAGAAGTCCATGACGGCCAGCTCGCAGGGCCGGTCGCCGATCGCTGCGCGGCCGATCACCATGGCCTCGCCGAGACCCGTCGAGATCTCGGCTTCGGCCAGCCGTTCCGTGTAGGGGCGAAGGTCGAAGAAATCGAGCGGGTCGTCCGAGCGCAGCTCCTCGGCCTCTTCGCTGAAGCTTCCCTTGTCGACGAGCTGCTCGATCCGGGTGTGCGCCTTGACGGGGAAATGGTGCTCACAGTGGGGGCAAACCCGTAGGTTCGCCTCGAGCTCGTCCTCTCGGTAGTGGGATTCGCATTTTGGACAGGTGTTCGGGTGCGGCTTCGTGCCGTCAGGCTCAGGCGCATGCCTGTGCTCGATGGAGACGTCGATCTTGGCCATCGTCGCTGAGTGTATGCCGCCTTACAACCCGAGTGCAGAGCACAGCCTGGACAGTGGCTCGACGTTCCGCTCCTCGGGCGCAAGGCCGCTCAGCCCCGCCCCGAGCACAGCGTGCCCGGCTGCGATCTCGCTGAGCATCTGCTCGACCTCGGCGAGGACAAGGCCGCCCGGCTCGGGCATAAACGACGCGACCTCGCGCGGCTCCAGCGAGTCGCAGTCGAGCGCCACGTAGACGCCCTCGGTCCCTTCCAGAGCGCGCTCGATCCCGTCCCGGCCCTGCTCGATCCCCGCCGAGGAGATGAACTCCACCTCCGGAGGGTCGAGGTTTCGGGCGCCGATGAGGACGACGTCGCCTGCTTCCACCGCGCCCGAGTCGATCAGCATCCTGAGCGGCATTCCCCAGAGGTTCCCCGACGGCGACGTCTCCGGTGTATTCAGGTCGCCGTGCGCGTCGAACCAGACGACGCCGATGCGGCCGTGCCGCGTCCCCAGGCCCTCGACGGCTCCGATGTGGCTGCAGCAACAGCCGCCGAGGACGAGGGGGCGCTCCGGGAGATCGAAGGCGAGAACGAGCGATTGCTCGCCGAGCGAGTCCTCGGCCACCACGCCGGCCTCGGGATAGGGAAGCGGGAGGGCGGCGGCCTCTGCCATCGCCTCGCCGCCGTCACCCCAGGCGCGCGGAACGCGGACGAGACCGGCACCGAACTCCCGCCCGCAGGCGTGACACTCGTAGTCCGGGCCGAGGGCGACGGCCGTCTGTGTCCGGCAGTCCGGACACTTGGCGCGGAGCCGCGACATCTCGCCAGCCTAACCCGCCGGCTTGTCGTACTAGATGTGCTTGCGCTCGACCGCCATACCCACGCTCGTAGAGCCGCACAGCACCCGTCGGATTCTCGGCGTCGACGCCGAGCCCGACTCGGCTCTTGCCGCGCGCGCGGAGCTCCCGGAACGCGTGCTGCAGCAACGCGAGCCCGAGCCCCCGCCGCCGCCACGGCCTGCGGACACCGAGGACCGAGACCCAGCCGAAGTCGGTGTCGCCACCCCACTCGGAGCGGCACAACGCGATTCCGGCGATCTGCTCGCCGTCCAGGGCGAGGAACCAGAGCTCGGGATCGAAGGGGTCGCGGTACGACCAGTACTGCCAGTCCTCGAACGGGTCCGGCTCGAAGTCGCGCTGGTCGGCGAAGGTCTCCTGGTGTGCCCCGTACACGGCCTGCTCGTCGTCCGGCCCGCGAAAGCGTCGACCGGAGATCCCTCCGGGCCAGACCGGCTCAGGGAGCTCACCGGTGACATCGGCGGCCATCCGCAACGAGAAGTGATGGAACGCAAAACCGCGCGACTCGAGCAACTTGCGAAGGCCCGCTGCGGGCTCAGGCGCCCCGGCCCTGATCGCGCCGCCCGGGGCCGCAAGCTGACGCGCGCGCTCCTCGGTGAAGTCGAGCAACGGCGCCACCACGTCCGGGTGAGCGGGATCGAAACCCGTGTCGATCCAGAGAAACCTCCCTTCGCGAGTCGAGTCGCTGACGTCCGCGTATCCGACGATCTCTCCGTCGAGCACCGCGACCCGAGCGTCGTTCTCGATGTCCGCCGACGGCGCGGCGAACCAGTTCTCGATGCCGGACGTCGTCTCCTCGGGCATCCCGAACGCCCGGCTGAACCTGTTGAGAGCGTCGGCGACGTCCGCGGCGTCCTCCCGCTTCGGCGGTCGAAGCTCGATGCTCACGCGAGCTCCTTTCGGTAACTGTCGAAGCGCCTGACAGGCGACATCCCCACCCGCTCGTAGAGCCGTACGGCCCCGGTCAGGTTCTCGCTGTCGACGCCGAGGTCGGCCTTGGCGCGGCCGCGGCGGCGGAACTCGTGGAACGAGTGCAACAGGAGCGCCGTGCCGAGTCCGCGCTGTCTCCAGGGCCGGCGGACGCCGAGCACGTGCACGTGGGCCGTGTTCGGCCTGATCTCGTTTCGGCACAGGGAGAAGCCGGCGAGCTCACCGTTGTCCTCGGCGAGGAAGATCAACTCGGGGTCGAACTCCGAGCTCTCGATGAAATACTCACACCAGTCCTCGAACGGAACCGTGAAGAAGTCCCAGTGATCCTCGAACGCCTCCATGTCGGCGTCGTAGAGCGCGCGCTCGTCTCCCGGCCGGTACGTACGCACGGCGATCCCCTCCGGCCACTCGGGTGCCTGCGGCTCGCCGGCGAGGTCGATTTCCATCGTGAAGAAATGGCGCACGAGCTCGTAGCCTCGTTCGCGCAGCTCGTTCGCCAGGAGCTCGTTCTCGCTCGTCGCGCCCGCGTGCAAACGCAGCGCCTGGCCTGAGCGGAGCGCCGCGGCCCGCTCCTCGCCCCAGTCGAGCAGCCGTTCGTACATGGAGAGCTCGCGCGGGTGCGCCTTGACCTCGATGAACACCCGTTCCGAGCCCGGTTCGGGATGCCAGACCGAGACCCAGCCTCCGATGCGCCCGCCCTCGAGCGCGACGCGATAGTTCTCCTCGGCCTTCGAGAACCTGCTCGTCAGCTGGTCGCGGAGTTGACCCTCTGTCTGCCCGCCCGAGCCGTGAACCGCCTCCATCTCGGAGAAGAACGCGACCAGGGCCGGAAGGTCGTCGAGCGTCGGCGGGCGGAGCTCAAAGTCGTTCGAGGACATCCGGGAGAGGGTTGAGATCGGCAATTTCATGGGTCGGCTCGGGTCCCGGCCGCTCGCCGAGACGGTTGACCCATACCGTAGTCAGGCCGAGCCCGTTCGCAGGCGCGATGTCGTGGAACAGGCTCGCCGCAACGTGGACATCGATCGCGAGCTCGAACGGAACGCCGATGCGCTCGATCGAGGCTTCGATGAAGTCGCGGTCGGTGTTGGACAGGATCGCGAACCTCCAGCCGCGATCACGCGCCTGCGTAAGAGCCGAGCGCACTTCCGGGAACGGCTCCCAGCTCGGCAGCGAACGCGCCGGCGAGTCGGGATCCTCGGCCCCGATTCGCCGCGCCACCTCGGTCAGCACCTCTCGGTAAGAGCGGGACGGATCCTCGCGCTCCACTTCGGGCTCCAGCTCGTGATAGCGGGCGAGCAGCTCGTCGCTGCCGAGCGCAGCCCGCAGCCCGCCGTTCCAGTCGATCAGCGTGCCGTAACAGTCGAACGTCGCCCAGCGATCACGCGCCATAGGGCCGACCTAGTCTTCAAAACGCTTGAGCACGATCGACGCGTTGTGGCCGCCGAAACCGAACGAGTTCGACATCGCGTAGCGGAGATCCAGCTCCCGTGACTCGTTGGGGATGTAGTCGAGGTCGCACTCGGGGTCGGGATCCTCGTAGTTGATCGTGGGCGGGACGATTCCCCGCTGAACGGCAAGTGTGGTGAAGATCGCCTCCACGGCTCCCGAGGCGCCCAGGGTGTGACCCGTCGCGCCCTTGGTGGAGGAGATGGGCGTCGCCCGCGCTTGCTCATCGCCGAGGGCAAGCTTGATCACCCGTGTCTCGCTCGCGTCGCCGAGGGGCGTCGACGTCCCGTGAGCGTTGATGTAGCCGATGTCGGCAGGGCTGACCCCCGCGTCCGCCAGCGCCATCTGCATCGCGCGAGCCGGGTTCTGCCCCGTGGGGTCGGGCTCGGTGATGTGGGTGGCATCGGAGGAGATCCCATAGCCGAGCACCTCGGCGTAGATCTTCGCGCCGCGCGCGCAGGCATGCTCGAGCTCCTCGATCACGAGGATCGCGCCGGCCTCGCCCATCACGAACCCGTCCCTGCCCGCGTCGAAGGGGCGGCTTGCCTTCTCCGGGGCGTCGTTCCGGCGAGAGAGCGCGCGCATGGCGCTGAACCCTGCAATCCCGATCTCGGTCACGGGGGCTTCCGTGCCACCGCACAGCATCACGTCCGCGCGCCCGAGCCGGATCGCGTCAACGCTCTCGCCGATCGCCATGTTGGAGGCAGCGCAGGCGGTGCACTGTGACTGGAGCGGTCCCTTCGTCCCCAGCTCCATCGAGACCCAAGCCGCCCCCATGTTCGGGATGATCGCCGGGATCGAGAATGGATTGACGCGGGTGGGGCCCCGCTCGCGGAGCGTGTCGTAGCAGTCCTGGTACGACTGCAGCCCACCGATGCCGGTGGCGACCGAAGCACCGATCCGATCGGGCTCCTTCTCGATCTCGAGGCCGGAATCGGCCTCGGCCTGGCGCGCTGCAGCCACGATCATCTGCGCGAACCGGTCCATCCGGCGAGCCTGCTTGCGGTCGATCCACTCGGTGGGGTCGAACTCCTTCAACTCGCAGGCGAAGTGGACCGAGTACTCCGAGGCGTCGAAGTGCGTGAGCGGCCCCGCGCCCGACCCGCCCGAGATCAGGTTCGTCCATGACGACTCGATGTCGTTCCCGAGCGGAGTCAGCGCGCCGATCCCCGTGATGACGACTCGCGCTCTCCCGTTCTGCATCTACATCCCCAATCCACCGTCGACGAGCAGGACCTCGCCCGTTATGAACGAGGCCTCGTCGGAGCAGAGGAAGCGTACCGCCGCCGCCACGTCCGCCGGTTCCCCGAGACGGCCGAGCGGCGTGTTCTGGAGCATCGCCTCCCTCGCGTCCTCGGGGATGACCCCCGTCAGGCGAGTCTTGACGTACCCCGGAGCGACGACGTTCGCGCGCACGCCCCGGCTTCCCAGCTCGCGCGCGAGCGACTTCGTGAAACCGATGATCCCGGCCTTTGAAGCCGCGTAGTTCGTCTGCCCCCAGTTGCCGCGGAGCCCGACGATGCTCGAGAGGTTGACGATCGACCCCGAGCGCCGCTTCATCATCCCGCGAGTGACGGCGCGACAGGTGTAGAAGACGCTGCTCAGGTTCGTCTCGAGGACGGTCCGCCAGTCGTCGTCCGGCATCCGCGCCAGCACGCCGTCACGCGTGATTCCGGCGCAGTTGACGAGGATGTCGAGGTCACCCGCCTCCTCGACGAGCCGCTTGGCATCGTCGGGGTCGGAGACGTCGGCCTGGATCGCGCGTCCGCCCGCCTCTCCCGCCACCGTGTCGGCCTCCTGGGCGGCCGACCCGTACCCGACCACCACCGAAGCGCCGGCTCGAGCGAGCTCCAGCACAACCGCCCTGCCGATCCCGCGAGAGCCCCCCGTGACGAGCGCGGATTTGCCCTCGAGAGAGCAGAACGTGTCAGGCAGCTGAGATTGTCTCCTCGAGCTTCTTCAGCCCGGCGACGCTGTTGACCGGAATCGCCTTCACGTTCCGGTCGATCCTCTTCACGAGGCCGGAGAGAACGTTCCCGGGCCCGACCTCGACGAACGTCTTCACGCCGTCGCGCACGAGCTCGCTTGCGGCCTGGGTGAACTTCACCGGGGACGTCAGCTGCTCGACCAGGAGATTGCCCATCCGCTGGGCGGGCTCGATCTTCGCGCTGACGGTGGACATGAACGGCGCCACCGGCTCGCTGAAGCGGACGCGCTCGATCGCCGGGCGCAGGCGCTCCGCCGCTTTCGCGACCATGGGGCTGTGGAAGGCGCCCGAGACCTTGAGCTTGACCGTTCGCCGCGCTCCCTCGAGCTCCGCCTTCCACCGGCACTCCTCCACCGCGGGATCCTCGCCGGAGACGACCAGCTGGCCGGGGCAGTTGTAGTTCGCCGGCCACACACGCGCGATCCGGCGGCAAAGCTCCTCGACCACCTCGTCCTCGAGACCGAGGATCGCGGCCATCGAGCCAGGACGCTCGCGGGCAGCTTCGGCCATCGCAAGTCCGCGCTCCCGCACGAGGCCGATCGCTTCGGGGATGCCGATCGCGGAAGTCGCGGCCAGCGCGGTGAACTCGCCGACGGAGTGCCCGATGACGTAGTCCGGCTCGATACCTCGCTCCCGGAGCACGGCCAGGAGCGCGAGGCTCGTCGCGACGAGCACGGGCTGCTGCACCTCCGTCTCGACGAGCTCCTCGACGGGCGCCTCGAAGCAGAGCCGCCGCAGGTCGATCCCCGCGGCCTCGCTTCCCTGGTCGAACACCTCCATCGCAGCTGGCTCGTTCTCGGCGATCTCGAGGCCCATGCCGAACTCGAGCGAGCCCTGGCCGGGGAAACAGAAGGCGATCTTGCTCATCCGGCTGTCCATTCCATCAAAGCCGAGCCCCACGTGAGGCCTGCGCCCATCCCCGTCATCAGAACGAGCCGGCCTTTCTGGAGCCGTCCTTCTGCCTGCGCGTCCGCGAGCGCAAGCGGGATCGAGCCGGACGACGTGTTGCCGTAACGGTCGACATTGACCACAACTCTATCTTCGGGAATCCCGAGCTTCCGGACGGCGTGGTCGATGATCCTGACGTTGGCCTGATGCGGGACGTAGACGTCCACGTCCTCGATCGTGCGGCCGCATTCGGCAAGGACGCTCTCCGCCGACGACACCAGGACCCGCGTGGCGAACTTGAACACCTCGCGCCCGTTCATCTGGGCGAAGTGCTGCCCGCTCGCCACCGTCTCGGCGGTCGCCGGGGCCCGCGAACCTCCGGCGGGCATGTAGAGCTGCGGGCCGCCGGAGCCGTCGGCGCCGAGCTCGAATGCGAGGAAGCCGCCTGCGTCCACCGCCTCGAGCACGACCGCGCCCGCCCCGTCGCCGAACAGTACGCACGTCCGCCTATCCTCCCAGTCGAGGATCTTCGAGAGGACGTCCCCGCCGAGCACGAGAGCGCGGTGGGCCAGCCCGCCGGCGAGCATCCCGTAGGCCTGGGCGAGTGCGTACATGAAACCGGTGCAGCCGGCTGACAGGTCGTAGGCGCCGGCGTCGGACGCGCCAAGCTGGTCGGCGAGGATGGCCGCAGTCGAGGGAAAGGACATGTCGGGGGTGACGGTCGCGACGATCAGCAGGTCGATCCATGCCGGGTCTACCCCTGCCTGCTCGAGGGCCTGCTCAGCCGCGGGACGGCACAGGTCGGAGAGCGCCTGCTCGGGGGCGGCGATCCGGCGCTCCCGGATCCCGGTCCGCTCGACGATCCATTCGTCGGACGTGTTCACCATCCGCGCCAGCTCGTCGTTCGTCAGCACGCGCTCGGGGACGTAAGCGCCGATCCCCGTGATCGAGGCGCGGAAGCCGTTGCGGGCGGCCGAGGCGATCACCGTTCGACTGCAAAGGTGAGCGTGCCCCTCGCGGCTAGCTCGCCGTCGACTCGGGCCTCCGCCTTGCCGCGCCCGATCGGGCCGCGCACGCGCTCAAGGTCGCACGTGAGCTGCAACTCGTCCCCAGGCTCGACTACACGCTTGAAGCGGCAGTCGTCGATCCCGGCGAAGTAGACGATCCTGCCTCGGTTCTCCTCCTGGGAGAGGACGGCGACCGCGCCCGTCTGGGCCATCGCTTCCACGATCAGGACTCCCGGCATCACCGGGCGGCCGGGGAAATGGCCCGCGAGGTACCACTCGTCCTCCCGGACGAGCTTGCGCGCAACCACCCGCTTGCCGGGCACGAGCTCGAGCACCTCGTCGATGAGGAGGAACGGGTCTCGATGGGGCAGGATCCCCTCGATCTCGGCGCGTCCAAAGGGAGTACCGGCCTCCACGGGACTAGTCTAATCCGCGCTGTCGGGCCGGCTCGTGACCGCGACCGGGGGTCTTGTAACGGGGTCTGACCCCCGGACATGGCCGGAATGGACGCGTTGTTTGTGCCGAAGAGGCGCCGAGGTGTGTCGAAAGACGCGCGCAGAGCGGGTCGGCGGCGGATCTGGACTAGCTTCGAGCACGATCGGAAGGCCGTAAGCGCGCGCAAGTCGCCCGAGGCGATCGGGTCACTCTTGTGCGCGCTGGTAGACTCGATTCGACTGTGAAAACGCGTTTCGTGCGGGGTTTTTCCGCGCTCGTTGCAGCGTCGGCCGTTCTCCTCTTGATCGCATCCTCCGCCTCGGCCCAGGACCGGCCGCGCGTCCTCGCCGTCCACTTCGCGCTCGACATCAACCCGGTCTCCCAGGACTACGTCAACCACCAGATCGACCGCGCCAACTCCGGCGGCTACAGCGCGGTCGTGATCATGCTCGACACCCCCGGTGGGCTCTCGACCTCGATGGAGAAGATCTACAAGAAGGAGCTCGCCTCGAAGATCCCGGTGATCGTCTACGTCGCGCCGGCCGGCGCAGGAGCTGCCTCAGCCGGCGTGTTTGTCGCCGAGGCCGCCGACGTGCTCGCCATGGCGCCCGCGACCAACATCGGGTCATCGACACCGATCAACCAGAGCGGCGGCAACCTCGGCAGCGACCTGCGCCGCAAGGTGATCAACCACTTTGCCGCCAAGCTGCGCACGCTTGCGGCTACCCACGGGCGCAACGGCGACTGGGCCGCATCGGCGGTCCGGAAGGCCTCGAACCTCCCCGTCGGCCGGGCGCTGAAGCTGCACGTCATCGACCTGACGGCTCCAGATCTCCCGACTCTGCTAAACAGGATCGACGGCCGCGTCACCGTCCCGAAGCACGTCGTCTTGCACACGGCGGGCGCCGAGATCGTCTACGCGAGCCCGGGCTTCTTCGCCCGGCTCCTGAACGTCCTGATCGACCCAAACATCCTCACGCTTCTCTTCCTCGCCGGCCTCGCCGGGATCGGCTACGAGATCTTCCACCCCGGAGTGGTGCTGCCCGGTGCCCTCGGCGCCGTCGCGCTCGTGACCGCGCTGTTCGGCTTCTCCATCCTGCCGATCAGCTGGGCCGGGCTCGCCCTGCTCCTGCTGGGCGTCGCGCTACTGCTCATCGACGTCCACGTGACCAGTCACGGCGCGCTCACCGTCGCCGGCCTGATCAGCCTCGCGGTGGGCGCGATCATGCTGTTCCGAAACGCGCCGGCCCCCTACCACACGAACTTACCGCTCGTCATCTCGATCGCGGTCGTCCTCGGCCTCGCCTGGGCGTTTGCCATCACGAAGGCCGTCCAGGTGCGCCGAAAACCCGTGACTGTCGGCTTTCAGACGATGGTCGGGGAGATCGGTGAGGTACGGGGCGACGGGCTCGTCTTCGTCAACGGCGAGCTGTGGCGCGCACGCTTTCAGAGCGGCCAGGCACCGCGGCCAGGCACACGGATCCGCGTGGAAGCGGTCGACCCCGCACTGGTCCTCGACGTCAGCCCGGTCGACGTCTCATAGGATCGTGCCAACCCCTCCGAAAGGACCAGCATGACCGTCGCACTCGTCGTCGTCGTCGTCTTCGTCTTCCTCGTCGTCCTGTTCCTGATGTCCGCGATCAAGGTCGCCCGCGAGTACGAGCGCGGAATCGTGTTCCGGCTCGGACGGCTCCTTCCCGAGCCGAAGGGCCCGGGCCTCTTCCTCCTGATCCCGATCGTCGACCGGATGGTGAAGGTCGACCTGCGAACGATCACCCTCAACATCCCGCCGCAAGAGGTGATCACGAAGGACAACGTTCCCGCGCGCGTGAACGCCGTCGCCTACTTCCGGATCGTCGAGCCCAAGAACGCGATCGTCCAGGTGGAGAACTTCATGGTCGCCACGCTGCAGATCGCGCAGACAACGTTGCGCGCGGTGCTCGGTCAGCACGTCCTCGACGAGCTCCTGTCCGAGCGCGAGAAGATCAACGCGATCCTGCAGGAGATCATCGACGGGGCCACATCGCCCTGGGGAATCAAGGTTTCGATCGTCGAGGTCAAGGACGTCGAGATCCCGAGCGGGATGCAGCGCGCGATGGCGCGGCAGGCCGAGGCCGAGCGCGAACGGCGCGCCAAGGTGATCAACGCGGAAGGCGAGTATCAGGCCTCCGAGCGGTTGAAGGACGCGGCGCTCGTGATCGAGAAGCACCCGATCGCACTCCAGCTCCGCTACCTGCAGACGCTGCTCGAGATCGGCTCGACGAATTCGACCACCATCGTCTTCCCCGCACCGATCGAGCTGATCAAGCCGTTCCTGCAGATGGGCAAGGGGGACGAAGGCAGCTGACGGCGGAGCTTCGCCGCGACCCGATCTCGGGTCGCATCGTCGCCATCGCTTCCGGTCGCGCCCAGCGACCTGGAGCGGGGCGCGCCCAGATCGAACCGGTCACGCAGGAGGAGCTGGACGAGTGTTCGTTCTGCGCGGGGCGTGAGGACCGCACTCCGCCGGAGAGTCTCCGGCTGCCGGCCGAAGGCGACTGGCAGGTACGCGTCGTCCCCAACCTCTACCCGGCCGTCGAGCGGCAGGAGGTGGTGGTCCATTCCCCGCGCCACGTCCGCACGTTTGCCGAGCTGAGCGACGACGAGGTCGCGGCCGTGTCAGAAGCCTGGCACGACCGCGCAGCCGCCGGGCGCGAGACCGGCTTCCCCTACGTGCACGCGCTGATCAACGAAGGCCTCGCGGCGGGATCGAGCCTCGCGCACTCCCATTCCCAGCTCATTTTCCTTCGGGAGCCCCCTCCCGCGGCGCGCGCCGAAGCAGAACAGGGGCGATGTGGTGTTTGCACGATCATCGGCTCATCGAACGGGCTCGTGGTCGCCGAAAACGGCGGTGTCAGGGCGATCGCCCACCCAGCGGGTCGCCTCCCCTACGAGCTGCTCGTCGCCGCCGGCGCTCACGACCTCGATCTGACCGCCGCCCTCCGGCTCGTGCGCGACTGCATTCGGCGGCTGCGCACGATCGAAGGCCCGGCTCCGTGGAACGCGTGGCTCCACAACGCCTGGCAAGGGGAGGGCGTCCATCCCCACATCGAAGTCCTGCCGCGCCTGACCGTCATGGCCGGGCTCGAGCTCGGCGCCGGGATCTACGTCAACTCGCTCGACCCGGCTGAGGCCGCAGCGCGGTTGCGCGAGGCCTAGTCGTGGACGTGCTCGATCACGCGCAGCGTGACGGTCAACGTAAAGAGCGGATGTGAGACGCAGGCGTCGCCCCAGTCGAGAAACCGGTACGCGGAGCCCCGCACAAAGATGCTCCCGTGCGTGAAGTCATCGTTGTTGATCGACTCCGGGACGCGATGGGCTGTTGACAGCCGCTCGCAAACCGCCGCAACCTCCGGAACGAGGTCGCGGAGCGCCCGGTGCTCCTCGGCCTCGAGCCCCTCAGGAGGGCCGTCCGCCAGCAGCCCCTCGAGGACACCGGGCAGGACCGCGGCGCGCCGGTCGAAGGCGCCCGCGGTGACGAATTCTTCGGCGTCCGGGGCAGCGTCGATCTGTAGCTCGGCGTACAGCGGGAGCGACTCCTCCCAGTAGCGCAGATCAAGGTCGCTCTGGAGAAGCACACTGAGCTGCATGCCGGCATCCGGCATCAGCATCCGACCCTGCTCGTCGAAGACGAGCACCTCGGTGACCAGTTCCGGCCGCCGGCGCGCGAGAATCTCGATCAAGCGCGCCTCGTGAGCGAGCGACGGCTCCGCTTCCTTGAAGTACATGAGCCCGGCGCTCGTCGGCGCGCTTAGAACGGCCGCCCACGGCGCAATCCGCGCGTCCTCGATCGGCCCCGTGATCTCCGCACCGGCGCCGTGGACGGCCTCGGCGATCCAGGCCTCAGACTGCTCCCGCCAGACGGGATCCTCCCAGCGCAGCCTCAGGCCTCGGGCGGAGCGGGTGTTTCTGTTTCTTCCACCTCGCCGTTCGACCCGTCGTCGGACTCGACGACAGGCGCGAGCGCCGAGACGAGCTCGCCCTCGCGCAGCCGCATGACGATCACGCCCTGCGTCGAACGGCGGACCCGGCGGATACCGTCGACCGGCATGCGAATCACCGTTCCGCCGGTCGAGATCAACATCACCTGGTAGCCGTCGCGAACGACGCGGGACCCCGCGAGCTGGCCCCTGGCTTCCGTCAGCTGCACGGTCTTGACTCCGAGGCCGCCGCGGCCCTTGACCGGGTACTCGTCGGTGCGAGTCCGCTTCCCGTAACCGTTCTCGGTCACGACGAGCAGATCCGCGTCGTGCGCGGCAATCCCGGCCGCGATCACCTCGTCACCCTTGCGGAGCCTCATCCCACGCACGCCTTCGGTTGCGCGCCCCATCGGTCGCGCCTCGCGCTCGTGGAAGCGGATCGCCTGGCCCTTGCGCGAGACAAGCAGGATGTCGTCATCGCCGCCGGAGTGCATTACGTCGACGAGCTCGTCGACGTCACGAAGCTTGATCGCGATGATCCCGTCAGCCTTCAGCGGCGTGTTGTAGTCCTCGAACTTGCTCTTCTTGACGACGCCGTTCTTCGTCGCGAGGGTCAGGTACTCCGCCTCGCCGAAGTCGCGGGTTGCGATTACCGCGCGAACCTTCTCGTCCTGGCGAAACGGCAACAGGTTCACGACCGCGCGGCCCTTCGACTGGCGCGACCCGAGCGGAAGCTCGTGCACCTTCAGCCGGTAGACCTTTCCGACGGAGGTGAAGAAGAGGATGTAGTCGTGCGTCGAGGCGACGAACAGGTGCTCGATGTAGTCGTCCTCCTTCAGATCCATCCCCATCACGCCGATGCCACCTCGCCGCTGCTCGCGATATGTGGTGACCGGAAGCCGCTTGATGTAGCCGGAGCGCGTGATCGCGATCACCATGTCCTCCTCGGCGATCAGGTCCTCCAGCTCGAGCTCGTCCTCGGCCGCGACGATCTCGCTGCGGCGATCGTCGTTTCGCCCGTACACGCGCTTGATCTCGAGCAGCTCCTCGCGGACGATCCCGTCGATTCGAGCCTCGTCGCCGAGGATGGCGCGGAGCTCGGCGATCCGCTCCTCGATGTCCTTGTAGTCGGCCTCGATCCGCCGCCGCTCGAGGCCGGTCAAACGCTGAAGGCGGAGGTCGAGGATCGCCTGGGCCTGGATCTCCGACAGGTCGAACGTCTCCATCAAGCCGGCGCGAGCCTCGTCGGCGTCGTCGGAGGCGCGGATCAGCGCGATCACCGCGTCAAGGTTCTCGAGCGCCTTCAGGTACCCCTCGAGGATGTGCGCGGTCTCCTCCGCCCGGCGCAGCTCGTACTTCGACCGCCGGGTGACGATCTCACGCTGGTAGTCGAGGTAGTGCCGGATCAGCTCGAGCAGGCTCAGCGTGCGTGGCACGCCGTCGACGAGCGCGACGGCGTTGTAGCCGAACGTGGCCTGCAGCGCGGTGTGCTTGAACAGCTTGTTGAGGATGACCTGCGGCACGGCATCGCGCTTCAGCTCGACCTGGATCCGCATGCCGGTCTTGTCCGAGTGATCGACGACGTCGGAGATCTCCGGGAGCACCTTGTCGCCGTACAGGTCGGCGATCTTCTTGATCACGCCGGCGTCGCCGCCCTTCTTGACCCCGTAGGGAAGCTCGGTGATCACGATCGCCGTCTTGCCCCCGCGCAGCTCCTCGATGTGAGCGCGGGCGCGGACGACGATTCGCCCTCGGCCGGAGCGATAGGCGTCCCGGATGCCGGAGCGGCCGACGATGATGCCGCCGGTCGGGAAGTCGGGGCCCTTGATGTGCCGGTTCAGCCGCTCGACGTCGATCTCGGGGTCGTCGATCATCGCGACGACCGCGGCGATCGTCTCGCCGAGGTGATGCGGCGGGATGTTGGTCGCCATCCCAACCGCAATCCCGGCAGAACCATTCACGAGCAGGTTCGGGAACTTGGAAGGAAGGACGACCGGCTGCTTGCGGGTCTCGTCGTAGTTCGGGACGAAGTCGACCGTGTCGGCGGTGATGTCACGCAGCATTTCGGTCGCCATTCGTGACAATCGGCACTCTGTATATCTCATGGCGGCTGCCCCGTCGTCGTCGAGGTTGCCGAAGTTGCCCTGCCCGTCCACGAGCGGATACCGGAGCGAGAACGGCTGCGCCATCCGGACGAGCGTGTCGTAGATGGCCGTGTCACCGTGCGGGTGGTAGGCACCCATGACATCGCCGACGACGCGCGCGCACTTGACGCGCCTGCGGCCGGGCTGCAGCCCCGCCTCCTGCATGCCGAACAGGACCCGCCGGTGAACCGGCTTCAGGCCGTCGCGAACGTCCGGGAGCGCGCGGCTGACGATGACCGACATCGCATAGTCGAGGAAGCTCGAGCGCATCTCCTGCTCGAGCTCGCGCGGCTCGATCCGGCCGGCTCCCAGCGGTTCGAGGTTAGACACGATCACCTACCGGCCAGAGAGTGCGAGATGGATGGTAGGGGGTCGCTTTACACATCGAGGAAGCGGACGTCCCGTGCGTTCTGCTCGATGAACTCGCGCCGCGGCTCGACCTGATCGCCCATCAGGGTCGAGAAGACCCGATCCGCCCTGGAGGCGTCCTCGACCTGGACCTGCACGAGCACCCGGTGCGCTGGATCCATCGTCGTATCCCAGAGCTCCTGGGCGTCCATCTCGCCGAGACCCTTGAACCGCCCGATGTCGAGCCCTTCCTTGGCCAGGGCGATCGCCTTCAGACGAAGCTCCTCGAACGTGAGCGCGACCGCGGACTTCTTGCCCAACTTGATTGCGAACGGCGGCAGGCCGACGACCTCCGTCGCCCGCTGGTACGAGCGTCGCAGGCCGGCGTAGATCGGCGACTGGAGCAGCTCTGCCGGCAGGTCGACGTGCGCAGCCGTGCTGGTCGATCGCTCGATCAGGTTGATCCGAACCGAATCGGCCCCCTTCGTGTCCTTCTGCACGGCGAGCTCGAAGCCGTTCTCGCTCAGCGCCGTCAGCGCAGCCTCGACCTCGTCGATCCCGCCCACATCCGTCTCGACGAGCCGGTGCGACACGACGAAGTCGCCCGCTCCGGGGAAATCGGAGCGCAGCCGCGCGAAATATCCCTCGAACTCGTTCAGCGCGCGCTGGAAGCGATGGTAGCGCGCCTCGGTCAGCGACACCGCTGCCCCGTCCCGCGCGGTGATCTCCATGTCCTTGAAGCGCTCGCGGACGAGCAGCTCCTCGAGCTGGGACTCCTTCTCGATGTAGTTCTCCCGGCCGCCGAGCTTCACGCGGTAGAGCGGCGGAACCGCGATGTAGACGTGGCCACGATCGACGAGCTCCGGCATCTGCCGGTAGAGGAAGGTCAAGATCAGCGTGCGGATGTGGGCGCCGTCGACGTCGGCGTCCGTCATCACGATCACACGGTTGTAGCGCAGGCTGGCGAGGTCGAACTCGTCGCCGATCCCCGTGCCGATCGCGGTGATCATCGCCTGGATCTCGGCATTCGAGAGCACCTTGTTGATGCGGTTCTTCTCCGAGTTGATCACCTTGCCGCGCAGGGGCAGGATCGCCTGGTAGGTGCGGTCGCGGGCGTCCTTCGCGGAGCCGCCGGCCGAGTTGCCCTCGACCAGATAGAGCTCGGTGACCTCGGGATCGCGGATCGAGCAGTCGGCGAGCTTCCCCGGGAGCGAAGAGTTCTCGAGAGCGCTCTTGCGCCGCGTCAGCTCGCGCGCCTTGCGAGCGGCGTACCGCGCACGGGAGGCGTCCAGAGCCTTCTGGATGATCTGGCGTGCGTCGCTGGGATTCTCCTCGAGGAACTCGCCCAGCTTCTGGTTGACGGTCTGCTCGACGAACCCGCGCACCCACGGATTCCCAAGCTTCGTCTTCGTTTGGCCCTCGAACTGCGGCTCTCGCAACTTGACCGAGAGGACCGCCGCCAGCCCTTCGCGGCCGTCCTCGCCCTCGAGGTTGGCGTCCTTCTCCTTGATCAGGCCCTTGCTGCGCGCGTAGTCGTTCAGGGTCCGGGTCAGCGCGGCCTTGAAGCCCGACAGGTGCGACCCGCCCTCGTGGGTGTTGATGTTGTTGGCGAACGAGTAGACCGACTCCTGGTAGGAGCTGTTCCACTGCATCGCCACCTCGACTTGGCCCTCACCGTTGTCGGAGCCCGCGTTCTCGCCCTCGAAGTAGACGATGTGCTTGTGGAGAGGATCTTTCGCCTCGTTCGTGTAGGCGACGAAGTCCCTGATCCCGCCCTCGTAGAGGAACTCGGCCCGCTGGCCGCCGGCGCGCTCGTCGGTGAAAACGATCCGCAGCCCCTTGGTGAGGAAAGCCGTCTCGCGCAGGCGCTGCTGCAGGATCTCCTCCTCCCATTCGATCTCCTCGAAGATCTCGTGGTCGGGTAGGAAGGAGATCGTCGTCCCCGTCTCCTTGGTCTTGCCGATCGCCTTCATGTCCGCGTTCGGCTCGCCGCGCGTGAACTCCTGGCGCCAGATCTGGCCGTCGCGCTTCACCTCCGCCACCAGCCATTCGGACAGGGCGTTTACGACCGAGACGCCGACGCCGTGCAGGCCGCCCGAGACCTTGTAGCCCTCACCGCCGAACTTTCCGCCCGCATGCAACTTCGTCAGGACGATCTCCAGCGCCGGCCGCCCTTGTTCCGCCATCACATCGACGGGAATGCCCGAGCCGTCGTCGACGACGGTCACGGAGCCGTCCGGATGGATCGTCACGTCGGCTCTCGTCGCGCGGTCCGCGAGCGCCTCGTCGACGGCGTTGTCGACCACCTCGAAGACAAGATGGTGAAGACCTCTCGACCCAGTCGAGCCCACGTACATTCCGGGCCTGAGCCGGACCGGCTCCAGGCCCTCCAGAACGGTGATGTCCTTTGCGGTATAGGTCGCTTCAGCCACTAAAAAAGCCCTGCAAATTCGTTGATTCCGGGCGAAGTTAAGTGTATCAGAGCGAGCGGTCGGAAGAAGCCCTTGCGAGGCTTGCCGCAGCCGCCCTGGAGACGAGCTCCCGAAGCTCCTCATCCCCGACCGGAGCAGCGATTTTAGCCGCCGCCGCGCGGTCCGCGGCGGATGGTCGGAGCGCCTCCCTTTCCTCTTTTGGCACGGTCCCGACACTCGTCTCGGGCAGGTTCCCGGGTGCGAAGCGAAGGCGCCGCGGCGGGTCCTCCCCGAGTATGTGCGCAAGGCGCGCGGCGATCTCCGGCTCGAGCTGCGCGAGCTCGAACGCCCACGGCGAGGAGCTGACAGAGACGTGAAGCGTTCCGTCACGCGCGAAGCGCGCCGGCCACGCGTTCCGCGCGATCACGTCCCCGACGACGTCCGGCCAGACCGCAACCACCTCGGCCATGCCTCCGGAGGGGCCGAAACGACCGAGCTCTCGCTTCACCTCCCCACCGATCCGGTGCATCACACAGCCCTGGCCAGGCCGGGCGAGACCTCCACGAGCTGGTCAGGCTCGGTGGGGAGCGCCGCCGCCGCGGTCGCCGTCACCAAGCTCTGACCGACCTCCCGGATGCGCTCGGCGAGCGTCAGCCGGCGCGCCTCGTCGAGCTCCGACAGGACATCGTCGAGTAGGAGGAGCGGGGGAGTCGCGCGCTCCGCCAGGAGCTCCGCCTCGGCAAGCAGGAGTGCGAGCACGGCGATCCGCTGCTCGCCCTGCGAACCGAAGCGCCTCAGGTCCCGCTCACCGGCCAGGATCGCAACGTCGTCGAGGTGCGGGCCGAGACCGGTCGTCCCGCGCTCGAGATCGCGCTCGATCCGCGCCTCCAGCGCCTCTCCGCCCGGCGGCTCGCCTTGATACTCGAGCAGCCCCCGGTCCAGCCCAAGCGCGCTTGCCTGGCGTGCGAACCCGGGCCCAAGCCGCGCCACCGTCTCCACGCGCGATTCGACCAGCTCTGCTCCGAGCGCAGCCACTCGCTCCGTCCAGGGCGACAGAGCGTCCCGCGTCGAGAGGCCCGCGGAAATGCGCCGGAGCGCGGCGTTTCGCTGGCCGACCGCCGCGCCGTACTCGACCGGAAGCGGCGCCCGTGCCGGTACCAGCCGCCCCAGCACCCGGTCGAAGTACGCCCGCCGCACCACCGGCGCACCCTTGACAATCGCCAGCCGGTCGGGCGTGAAGGCGAGCGCGGCCACCTCCAACCGCAGCTGCTCCGCGGCGCGGAGCGGTGCCCCATTCAGTTTCGCCTTCTTCGCGGCCCGCAGCTGCAGCGTTACCTCGAGCTCGAGCGATGCGCCGGCCCGCTCCCCTCGCAGCACGATCCTCCCGGCCTCCGCCCCCAGCCGAAGCACCTCGGCGTCGCTCCGTGTTCGCGGCGAGAACCCTTGCGCCCCGAGGTGGACCGCCTCGAGCAGATTCGTCTTCCCAACGCCGTTCGGCCCGACGATCAGAACGATCCCCGGCTCGAGTCCCAGGTCGAGCCGCTCGTACGAGCGGATGCTCGCCAGCGAAACCGAATGCAGGAGAACGTCAGCCCGCCAGCCGGATCGGCATGATCAGATACTGGAAGTCGTCGGCCTCCGAACAAATCAGACCAGGCCGGAGCGGGCTGATCAGCCTCAACTGGATCTCTTCGGCCTCGACCGACTCGATCCCGTCGCGCAGGAACTCAGCGTTGAACCCGATCTCGAGCGGGTGGCCGGCGAACGGGACGGGCAGCGACTCGCGGGCCTCGCCGACGTCCTGCGCCTGCGCTGAAACGGTCAGCTCGCCCTCGGCAAAACGCAGCCGCAGCGGCAGGTTCCGCTGCGCCATCACCGAGACGCGGCGGACGACGTCGAGGATCTCTAACCGCGGAAGTGCGATCTCGTGTTCGAACCGCTCGGGGATGAGCTGCCGGTAGTCGGGGAACTGCCCGTCGATCCGCCGGGTCGTCAAGAGCACGTCGCCGACGCTGAAAATCACGTAGTTCTCGTGGACGCCAAGCGCGACCTCGCCCCCGCCACCGGCAACCCGAGCGAGCTCAGTGAGCGCGCGTGCCGGCACGATCGCCTCGAGCTCAGGAATGGAGCCCTCGAGTGCAGTTTCCTTGACCGCGAGCCTGTACGAGTCGGTCGCCGCCATCACGAGTTTCCCGGCGGCGAACCGAACCAGGATCCCGGTCAATACCGGGCGCGACTCATCGCGAGAAGCCGATCGCCCCACACGCGCGACTGTCTCCAGCAACGCCTCCCGTGCCACGGCGAACGTCTGGGCGCCCTCCACCTCGGGCAGCCGCGGAAAGTCCTCGGCTGAATGTGTGTGCAGTGAGTAGGCGGCCGCACCTGACGTGATGGTGACCCGTCCCTCCTCGGGCTTGTGCTGGATCTCGACGGCCACATCCGGAAGCAGCCGCACGATGTCGACGAGCAACCGCCCCGGGACGACCGTCGCGCCCTGCGCCTCGACATCTGCGTCGAGTGAGGTCCGCAGCGAGAGCTCCATGTCCGTCGCGGCAAGCGCGAACCGGCCGCTCTCGGCCTGCAGCGAGACGCCGGACAAGATCTGAACCGTCGGGCGCATCGACACAGCTCTCGAGACGATGGCGAGCTTCTCGACGAGCACCTCACGAGAACAGGTGAGCTTGAGACCAGAGCCGACGACTGTTTCTATCTGAGTCATTTTAAAATCCCTTGTCGTAGTAATAAGGCATGTGGACGACGGGGAAGATGCGGAGCACCGGCTCCGTAGAGCGGATTCTGCCTGGGGACGGAAGCTGCGGCTTCGTGCAGGGAATGAACAGCTTGAGAGGTGGGCGACCGTGATCCACAGATTTCAACGCTGGTGCTTGATGCGCGCAGTCAACTCTTGCACAAGGTTGTACACAGACCGATCTTCCTTGATCAGGCGCGCGATCTTGGAAGTGGCGTGGATGACGGTGGTGTGGTCGCGGCCTCCGAACTCCCGGCCGATCTTCGGAAGTGAGGAGTCGGTCAGGTCGCGCGAGAGGTACATCGCGACCTGGCGTGGGTAGACGATGTTCTGCGAGCGCTTGTCGCTGCACAGCTGCTTGCGTGAGAGGCCGAAGCGCTCGGAGACGAGGTCCTGGATGCGCTCGATCGAAACCTGGGCGGTGTCTCCTTGTGGGAACACGTCCTGGAGCACGTCCTGCGCCAACTCCTTCGTGGTCGGGCGACCGGTGAGTGAAGAGAAGGCGACGACGCGGGTAAGCGCGCCTTCGAGCTCGCGGATGTTACTCGAGATCCGGCTGGCGATGAAGGTGAGGATCTGAGGGTCCGGGATGTGCGTTCCGTCCGTCTTGACCTTCTTGCGCAGGATCGCAATCCGTGTCTCCAGATCTGGGGGCTGGATGTCGGTGATCAGTCCCCATTCGAAGCGGGAGCGCAGTCGCTCCTCGAGAGTCGGGAAGGCGCGCGGCGGCCGGTCGGAGGAGATCACGATCTGCCGGCCGGCTTCGTAGAGGCTGTTGAACGTGTGGAAGAACTCCTCCTGGATCGACTCCTTGTTCTCGAAGAACTGGATGTCGTCGATCAGCAGCAGGTCGTAGGTGCGGTAACGCTGCTTGAATCCCTCGATCCGCTTGTCGCGGAGTGAGTTGATGAAGTTGTTCATGAAGGTCTCGCTGGTTACGTAATGCGACGACATCGCGGTCGAGTGGGCGGCGATGTACTGCGCGATCGCCTGCAGGAGGTGAGTCTTGCCGAGGCCGGTACCGCCGTAGATGAAGAGCGGGTTGTATGCCTGCGCCGGTGCTTCGGCGACGGCGAGGGCGGCTGCGTGCGCGAACCGGTTCGACGAGCCGATCACGAACGAGTCGAATGTGTACTTTGGGTTCAGGTCGGAGTAGAGCGGCTTCGGCTGCTCGACCACCACGCGCGGCGGCGCCGGCTTGGGGCGCTCGCGGACCGTGAGCACGATCTCTCGCTCCTCGCCGGTTGCTTCGCGCACGGCTGCGCGGATCAACTCGAGGAAGTGGCCGCCGATCCAGGCCTTGGCGAAGTCGTTCGGAGCCGCGATCACGAAGGTGTCGGGCGAGAGCTCGAGCCCTTTCGCGTCCCCGAACCACGTGCTGTAGGTGGTTTCGTTCAGCGCCTCCCTGAGCCGCCCTGCGACCTCGGTCCACAGGCTCTCTGCAGTCAGCTCGATTTGGCGCTCCATCCTCTTCGCTTGTTCTCCTCCGGGCCGCGTGCGAGGCGCCGATAGTAGCACCCGCGCCATGGGCGCTCAATGTCGATATCCAGGCCGCCGGACCCGCGAAAAGAGGCCACTTTGCAGGGCTTTACGCATACTTCACACCTCTGTCCACAGGTGTGGACAGATTGCTGCGGGAGCCTCGCAAGGGTGTCCCTGACTGCCCCCGCCCCCCTCCGCAGCCTGTGGATAACGACACCTGCAACTACTTGTCTATACTGATCCGGCGCCGCCTCGCGCGGCGCGTCTTTCTGCCTCGATTCGATCTCTCATGAAGCGGACCTACCAGCCCAACGTGCGCAGGCGAAAGCGCAAGCATGGCTTCCGTGCGCGGATGTCCACACGGGCCGGTCGAGCGATTCTGAAGCGCCGCCGGGCCAAGGGCCGGAAGCGGCTCTCTGCCTGAGCCCGGGGACGCGCTTGTGCAGCGCCGACACCGGCTCTCCCGCTCGCGGGACTTCGACGCCGTCTACCGGCAGGGGCGCTCGGTGTCGACCCGCTTCCTCGTCCTGTACTGGTTCAAGCGCGGAGAAGAGGACCCGGCGTCGCCACGGCTCGGGATCGCCGTTCCGAAGAAGCTCGGCGGGTCGGTCGTCCGCAACCGGATGAAGCGTCGCCTCAGAGAAATCTGGGGGCGGCTCCTGCCGGAGATTCCGGAGCAGAACGACTACGTGCTGGTCGTGCGCCCGGGTCTGCCCGAGGCGGTCGAGGCTCGAGGCTTCGACTGGCTCGAGGAGCGTGTGAAGGAAGTGCTCCAGAAGGCGCAGGCGTGAGGTACGTCGGGATCGCCTTCGTCCAGGGCTACCGCTGGCTCGTGAGCCCACTGTTCCCGAGCTCGTGCAAGTTCCATCCGTCCTGCTCGCAGTACGCGGCGGACGCGCTGCGCAAGTACGGGCTCGTGCGGGGGTTGTTAAAGGCCGGTTGGCGCCTCCTGCGCTGCCATCCGTGGAGCCACGGGGGAGTGGACTACGCGTGATCGTCGCTCGCCTTCGGCTCGCTCCCGCGGGGGAAACCATGTTTCCCCCGCGAGCCCCCTTCTTAGAACCCGAGGTGGGGGAACCTCCCGGTTCCCCCACACCCCCTCCACACACTCATAAGCCAAAGGTCGGCCCATGATCGTCGCGAGCATCCTCAGCCCGCTCGAGAACGTCCTCCGGCATGTCCTCGACTGGCTGCACGGCACGGTCGGGTTGCCATGGGCGTGGTCGATCGTCGCCGTGACGGTGATCGTGCGGATCATCCTCGTGCCGCTGACGGTGCGGCAGATCCACTCGATGCAGAACCTGCAGCGGCACGCGCCGCAGATGAAGGAGATCCAGAAGAAGTACAAGCAGGACAAGAAGAAGCAGCAGGAAGAGCTGATGCGCTTCTATAAGGAGAACCAGATCAACCCCGCGGCGTCGTGCTTGCCGCTGCTGGCGCAGTTCCCCGTCTTCATCGCGCTCTACTTCGTGCTGCGGAACTTCACCAAGCATGTTCCTCCGCACAGCGATCTCTCCTGGCTTGGTTTGATCAACATCACGCACCACGCGAGCACCGGCTGGGGGCCGATGCTGCTCGTGATCTACGCGGCCAGCCAGATCGCATCGACCTTCTTCATGTCGGCGACGATGGACAAGACCCAACGCACGCTGCTGTTGGTCCTGCCGCTCGTCTTCATCACCTTCATCAGCCGCTTCCCGGCCGGCCTAGTCCTCTACTGGGTGACGACCAACCTCTGGACGGTCGGACAGGGGATCGTGACGCGGAGGCTCGTCCCGAAGACGCCTGCGCCGCCACTGTTCCCGACGCGCACATCGCGGACGAAACCCGCTGAGAAAGCTCCTCCGGACGCCGGCGACGGCGCGAAGCCGGAGCCGCCGCCTCCGAAGCCGCAGCCGCAGGTGCGGAAGGTGAAGCGGAAGAAGAAGCGCGTCCGCCGGTGAGCTCGGACCTACAGACGGAAGCGACCGGCGAGACGGTCGGCGAGGCGAAGTGGCAGGCGCTCCGTGAGCTCGAACGGCTCAGCCCGGGGCTGGACAAGTCGCTCGTTCGCTTCCAGGTGCTCTCGGAGGGAGAGCGAGGGCTGCTCGGCGTCGGGTACTCGCCCGCACGCGTGATCGCGAGCGTCCCTGTGGAAGCGCAGCCTGCTCCGGCGGTCCCTCCGGCCGGCGAGAGTGAGCTCGCCTCCCGCGTCCGCGAGTTGCTCGAGCGCACGACCCAGGCGATGGGGCTGACCTGCCGCTTCGACATCCTCGAGGACGAGGAGTCGGTGACGGCCTCCTGTTCGGGGGCCGAGCTCGGACTCCTGATCGGCAAGCGCGGGCAGACGATCGACGCGATCCAGTACCTGGCGAACGCGATCGTCTACCGGTCCTTCGGCGAAGGCGCGAAGCAGGTGGTCATCGACGCGGCTCGGTATCGGGAGCGGCGGAAGGCGACGCTTGAGACGCTGGCCCTCCAGGCGGCCGAGCGGGCCTGCGCCGGCGGCGAGCCGGTCGAGCTCGAGCCGATGTCGGCGACCGAGCGCAAGGTCGTCCACCTGCGGCTGCAGGAGGAGCCCGGGGTCGGGACCGAGAGCGAAGGCGCCGAGCCGAACCGGTACGTCGTGGTGTTGCCGACGCCCCGCCCAGACGACGCTCGTTGAGTCCCGGCTCCCCTCGGCTTGTGTTTAAAAACACAGGCGCGGAGGAGCGCGTGGATCGCTGGCTGCAGGCGCTCCTCGACACTCCCGGTCTGACCTCGATCCGGGATCCGGAGGAGGCCTGGCGCGTTCACGTCGAGCAGTCGCTGGTTGCGCTTCCCCTCGTGTCCCATTTCGACGGGCCGATCGTGGACGCCGGATCCGGTGGGGGCGCGCCCGGGATCCCGCTCGCGGCCGCGCTCCCCGAGCGGGAGCTGACGCTGCTCGAGGCGAACGAGCGGAAGGCCGCCTTCCTCGCCCGCGCCGCGGCTGAGTTCCCGAACGTGAGCGTCGTCCGCGGCCGCGCCGAGGAGCAGGAGCTCGAGCAGTTCGGTGTCGCTGTGGCCAAGGCCCTCGCTGCTCCGCCGGTGGCGCTCGAGTGGTGCCTGCCGCTCGTCCGGACCGGCGGTGTAGCGATCCTGTACGTCGGCCCGTCGGTCGGCCCCGAGTCCGTTGCGAGAGCCGCGGCGAAGCTCGGCGGCGCAACGCCGGAGGCCCACCTGGGACTTCTCGTCGTTCGCAAGGCCGGGCCAACCCCGCCCGGGTTCCCGCGGCGCCCTGGAATTGCCCGGAAACGTCCGCTCTCGTAAGGAGAATGGCGGTGTGCCTGCAACCATCTACGCCGTCGCCAACCAGAAGGGCGGTGTCGGCAAGACGACGACTGCGGTCAACCTCGCCGCCTGCCTCGCGGAGGCTGGCGAGCGGGCGCTGATCGTCGATCTCGACCCGCAGGCGAACGCGACCTCCGGGCTCGGCGAGCGGGCCAACGGCTCGTCGACTTACGAACTCCTGGACGGCGCGCCGCTCCGGCGGCTCGCGAAGGCGACCGCTTTCCCACGGCTTCACCTCGTTCCGTCGCGCCCCGAGCTGGCCGGTGCCGCGGTTGAGCTGGCAGGCCGCGCCGACGGCGAGACCTACTTGCGCGAGGCACTCGACGCTGGCCGAGACGACTACTCGTTCGTCTTTCTCGACTGCCCGCCGTCGCTCGGCCCGCTGACCGTCAACGCGCTCTCGGCGGCGGATCGCGTGCTCGTCCCGGTGCAGGCCGAGTACTACGCCCTCGAGGGGCTCTCGCAGCTCGTCCGCTCGGTCGAGCTCGTCCGCTCGCGGTTGAACCCGCGGCTCGCTCTCGCAGGCGTGCTGCTGACGATGGTGGACGGAAGGACGAGGCTCTCCGCCGAGGTCACCGAGGAGGTACGGCGCCACTTCGGGGAGCTCGTGTTCAGAACGACCGTCCCGCGGTCGGTGCGCCTGGCCGAAGCGCCGAGCTACGGGATGCCCGCGATCCGTTACGACCGGCACTCGGCAGGCGCCGAGGCCTACTGGAAGGTGGCGATGGAGCTTGTCGAGCGTTCCTGAGAAGCGGCGAGGTCTCGGACGGGGCCTCGAGGTCCTGGTCGGAGGCCTGGGCGACGGGCCCGAGCTCGCCCAGCTGGCGGTGGAGTCGATCCACCCGAACCCGCGCCAGCCGAGGCGGCGGTTCGAGCCCGAGGCGGGGTCCGGCCTCGCGCGCTCGATCCAGGCGCAGGGGCTGCTGCAGCCGGTGGTCGTGCGACCGCGGCCGTCGGGCGGCTACGAGCTGATCGCCGGCGAGCGGCGCTGGCGGGCCGCGAAGGAGGCAGGAGTCGAGAAGGTGCCGGCGCTCGTTCGCGAGGCCGACGACAGCGAGTCGCTGCTCCTGTCCCTCGTCGAGAACGTGGCGCGTGAGCAGCTCTCGGCCGTCGAGGAGGCGCGCGCCTACGCGGTTCTGATGGACGAGTTCGGTCTCGGTGTCGGGGAGATCGCGGAGCGCGTTGGGCGCTCGAGCTCGAGCGTGTCGAACCGGCTGCGGCTGCTGGAGCTGCCCGACGACATCCTCTGGATGCTCTCGCGGGGAGAGCTGACCGAGGGCCATGCCCGCGCGGTCCTTGCCGCTCCGGGGCAGGCCGAGCGCCGCCGGTTGGCGAAGCGCGTCCTCAAGGAAGGGCTGTCCGTGCGGGCGACGGAACGGGCCGCGCGGACGATGGGGGCGCGCACGTACCGCACCCGTCCGAAGTCGATCGACCCCGCGCTCGCGGAGCGCGCGGCGAGGGCTGTCCAGCGCCTGACGGGCTTCCGGCCGAAGGTGACGCCGACGCGCGTGGAGATCCCGTTTGCGGACGAGCGCGAGCTCGCGGAGCTGGCGGAAGCGCTCGAGCGAGCTTCGGTACCATCGTCGCGCGCGGGCGATTAGCTCAGTTGGTTAGAGCGCCGCTCTGATAAGGCGGAGGTCCGTGGTTCGAATCCACGATCGCCCATCTCCTGCGACCTGTTAGGGAACGGTTTGACCGTCGACCCCTGGGCTATCATGGCCGCAAGGTCATGCAGCGGATGGACATTTACGGCGTCTCGTTCGACCTGGTCGGGAAACAGCCGATCGTGCTCCTCAAGACGGCCGAGGGAAACAAGTTCCTGCCGATCTGGATCGGCCACCCGGAGGCCGCTGCGATCCTGATGCGGATGCAGGGGGCGTCCACTCCGCGGCCGATGACGCACGACCTGCTGACGGACATGCTGCTCAAGCTGGACGCCGAGGTGATCCAGGTCACCGTCACCGAGCTTCGCGACAACACCTTCTACGCGAGCATCACGGTCCAGCAGAACGGGTCCGAGATCGAGGTCGACTCCCGCCCCTCCGACGCGATCGCCCTGGCGGTTCGCGCCGACGTTCCTATCTACGCCGCCGACGACGTGATCGAGGAGTCGGCGATTGAGTTCGAGGGGGAGGACGCCCCGCCCGAGAACGTCTCGACGATGAGCCCCGAGCAGCAGGCTCAGCTCCGCGACCAGTTCAAGGAGTTCCTCGAGAACGTGACGCCGGACCAGTTCGCCGCCGCGGCAGACGACGACGAGTAGTTAGCCGACCCAGTCGAGGTGGATCCGCTTGCCGGTCGTCGGTAGCGCGATCAGCCTGTAAGGGAACGCCAGTTTCGGCCGCCCGGGATTGGAGAGGGTCGCGTTTCGTCTGCGCACCGAGACGACGACGTGCTCGCTGTCCTCTCGCACGCCGACGACCCGCAGCGAATAGGCGGTGCTCGAGCGCGGCCCGAGGGTGATCAAGGCCGCCCTGATCTTGGGGAAGTCGACGTGGGGAACGCGCGTTCCGCCGCGGGAGTGCAGATAGGCCGCGAGCTGAGGCTCCGAGATGAACTCGCGCGTCAATCCTCGCGGGAGAATCAGAGGCCCGGTCTCGGCAGTGAGGTCGCGCCACGGCAGCGGATGCGAGCTGCGGGGCCCGCTGAGCTTGTCGACGAGCAGCCACGCCGTCACGCCGGCGGCGAGGAGGACGATCACGGCGAGCTTGACCCGGGTGGCGATCAGTAGATGATCACGGTCGTCCCGTAGCCGTGCGTCTCGTAGAGCGAGAACGCAACCCACAGCGGGATCCGCACGCAGCCGTGGCTGGCCGGATAGGGCGGGACGTCGGGGTAGCCGTGAATGGCGAAGCCGCGGAGGAAGTACATCGAGTAGTACATGCTGAGCGCGTTGAATCCCGGCGTCTTGCTGTAGACGTGCCAGGCGCCGAGCGGCGTGTTCCCGGTCGCCCCGGTCGACACCTGGATCACCCGCGCGACCCGGCCGCCCCGCACGTCGAACAGGACCTGCCGGGTCTTGTCGACCTCGAAGTGGTTTCCCGACTTGTAGCGTGCGGGCGGGATCCCGGCCCCCTGGAGCCGTCGCCAGGAGGTGTGATCGACGCTCCCCGTCCTATTCAGCCAGCTCACCTTCTGGAAGGCGAGCACGGCGTCGTAGGTATCCGTCCCGTAGTAGCCGTCGACGCGCTCGAGCGCGTAGTGGAGATCGGAGAGCCGCTGCTCGAGGAAGCGCACCGAGGGGCCGCGCGAGCCTGGGCCGAGATTCGGCATCGCCACGGTCACGTGCAGCCGCCGCCCCACGCGGGCGTAGCCCTGGACAGTGCCGGCGGCGACGCGGATCGTGTAGATGCGCGGGCTGGAGGTCCTTCAGGCGCACCCGCGCAGAGCCCGTCGCCGAGCCGTCGAACACCCTTGCCCCATGACGGAGGACGGTGACGCGGATCGGCGAGCGGGCCGCCGACGAGCGCCGTGCCGACGATCCGCGCCGTCAGGAGCGGTCGCACCCGCACGGGCTCCGTGTTCGACACGACGTCCACGAATGAGGCCTGGTAGGTGCCGGGGAGCTGGGCCCTCGCGCGCAGGCGAAAACTTCCGTTCCGGCGGGTGAGCGTCGCGCCCACGCTGTGGCTGTCGCGCTGGAGGGCGATCCGCACGGATGCCTCCGCTGGACGGAGCGTGCCCCGGAGGTGACACGGTGTCCGTAGCTCGCCGTTCGGGGCGCTCGGAGCGACAGCGCGTACGCGGTGATCTCGACCGATGCCTGAGTGGTCTGCCCGCCGTAAGCAGTGCCCGTGACGGTGGCCGTGTATCTACCGGCATCCGAGTACGCGTGCTGGACGACCGCGCCGTCGTCTGCGGCGCCGTCGCCGAAGTCCCAGTGGTAGGCGGCCGCGTCCCCCGAGGCGGTGAAGGAAACCTGGAGCGGGGCGGCACCCGACTGGGGCGAGGCCTGCACGGAGACAGACGGGCCGGCCGCGTGAGCCGCCGGTGCCCAGGCGAGGCCGAACAGGAGCGCGAGCACGAAGCGCTTTCGCATGGGATTGCGACATTCGGCCCGAGCGACGAGGATCCTGCGCGTCACGTTGACACGGCGACGATCAGGACCAGGCTGTTGAACGCTCCGTGGACGATCATGCCCGGGTAGACGCTTCCGGTTCGGCTGCGGACGTAGGCGAGCCCCGCGCCGAAGGCTGCGAGGATCGGGAGCGCCTCGACCAGGCCGTGAGCGAGGCCGAAGCAGAGCCCGACCAGAACAATCGCCGTCCAGCGGCCGAACGGCGCGAGGAGCTTGTAGCCGACGCCCCGGAACGTCAGCTCCTCCACGATCGGGGCGAGGAGGGCGACGACGACGAAATTGGCCGCGAATGCGCCGGTGCGATCGGGGTGCCAGGTCTTGGGCACCAGGCCCTGCTCGTTCCCGGGCTGAAGCAGCGGCGACAGGATCCCGGCGAGCACGAACACGCCGATCAGGACGAGCACGCAGAGCCCGATCGCGAGGCCCCAGGACGAGGGGCGACGAAGTCCCAGGTACTCGTCCTTCGCCCGGCCGCGGGCGATCAGCAGCACGATCCCGAGGATCACCGCGAGCTGGACGAGCCCGAGCAGCGCTGCGCTCCACGTGTAGAGGACGTTCCGGTCAGGCGTGCTCGAGGAGAATCGGGCGCTGTAGTTGAGCGCGGCGAAGACGCCGACGAAGGCGAGCCACCCGTACAGCCGCCCGCGGTCGCTCATTCGAGCCGCTCGAGGGCCGCCTGGAGCGCGGGCACCGGGTCGATCAGCTCGACGAGCGTTTCGAACGCGCCGATCGTGACCGCGTCCAGATCAGCGAAACGCATCCGGATGCAGGTAGCCGGCGATCGCCACCAGCTCGGTGCCGATCTCGCCCCCCGGCTGGACGACGCGCGACGCAAGGATCGCGAAGTGGTTCGAGCGGACCGCCTTCAGGTGCCGCGTGCGGGGATCGTGGCGGAGCGCGGCCAGAGTCGTCCCGCTGTCCGAGGTGGCGAGATAGAAGTCGGGGTTCAGCCGCACGAGCCGACGGACGTCGAACGGCCCCGCATGCGGCCCGGGTCCCGCGACATTGCGCCCGCCGGCTTCGGCGATCAGGTTCCCGAGCAGGCTGTGGGTCGACACGGTCGTGAAGAAGCCGGTGTCGACGAAGACGGTGACTGGTTTCGCGTCGGCGAGGCGCGTGCGGACGAGCGTTCGCTTCGACTCGATGCCCTTGACGAGCTGGCGGGCCTTGATCGGGTGGTCGAGGAGCAGGCCGAGAGCGGTCAGCGCATGCTCGACGTCGTCGATCGAGGCGTCGGGAGCGATGTAGAGCGGCGCCTTGATCCCGCCTCTCGAGCTCAGGTCCTCGGGGGTCGTCACCACGAGGTCGGTCGAAGCCCCGGCGGTGCTGGTCGAGACCTTTCGTCCGAGGACGGACGAGACGAGGGTCGCGGCCTGGGGCGTGAGGATGGCGAGATGGTTGGGCTTGCGCTCGAGGACGACGGCGGGCGAGTTGCCCTGCTCGACCGTGACCGGGTAGATCGGCACGGTCGCCCCGGTCGGCTCCGATCGCTGCCCGCAGCCGGTCAGGAGCAGGAGCGCCCCCATGGCGATCGCCCCGGCCGCGACCTTCCTCATGCCACCCACTGCCACAACGCCCATTGCACCACGGCGACGCCGAGCAGGATCGAGCTGACGGCGACGATCGCGGTGTGCGCCCGCGGGCGACGCCCCAGCGTGGCCAGTGCGAGGAAGAACGGGAACACGACCAGGCCGAAGCGGGGAATCGAGAGCAAAGGCCAGCGCGAGCTCGGCACGCTGAGTGGGATTGCGAGGCTGAGGGCGGCGAAGAGGCCATACGGGGCACCGAACCTTCTCCAGGAGATCACCGCGAGCACGACGAACAGGACGAGGAAGGCGAGCATCGACAGGTTGAGCACCGCCACGCGCATCGGATCCGAGTCCTTGACCGCCGTCCAGTACCGATGCGTGTGCGAGCCGGACACGAGCTGCTCGATTCCGGCGAAGCCGGCGCGGAGGCCGCCCCAGATGCCCCCGAGCGGCCCCGCCGGTGAGAGGTGCCGGTGCCAGAGGTCCTGTCCCTGCGCGAAGCGCCACGGATGTCCTGTCTGCTGCCAGAGCAGCAGCGGGTAGGCGGCGAAGACGACACCGGCGACGGCGAGCGAGGCGAGAGCCCGCACGCGGTCGCGGTTTCGCCACGCGATCAGCGCGAGGGCCGGAAGGAGGGCGACACCGACCGGCCGGGTGAGCATGGCGAGCCCGACGACGAGCCCCGCCCACAGGAACCGGCGCCTCTCGGCGAGCACGAAGGCTCCGATCGAGAGCAGTAGGTACAGCGACTCGCTGTACACCGCCTGCAGGAACAGCGCCGTCGGGAACACGGCGAGGTAGAGGACGGTCCGGCGGGCCCCGTCTGCCCCGAGCCGTTCCTCCGCGAGCCGGTAGAAGAGGACGAAGGCGGCCAGGCACGCCGCCAGCGAGACACCGATCCCGGCCAGGATGTAGTGGCCTCCGAAAACACGGCCGACCACGCCCACGAGTCCCGGATAGAGGGGATAGAACGCGGCGCCCGCCCTGAGAGCTGCGTGGTAGCCGTGCTCGGCGATCCGGAGGAAGTAGACGCTGTCCCAGCGCGCCCAGACATCGGTCACGAAACCGAGGTCGTGGGTCAGCCTCGGCCGGTCCCAGATGAAGGCGCGGGGGTTCCGGCTCGACTCGAGGGCGAGGAAGGAGAAGGCGGCCGCGGCCCAGATCGCGAGCCGGCTCCAGAGGAAGATCTCCGGCGCCGGGTTGGTCGTACCCGTCAGCTGGAGCTCACGCTGGGCGCTGCGGCGCTCACGAACCCGTTGGACAGCGCCCACGGCGGCATCCTAAACGGCCTACCGAAGGATGCCCGTGTGCCCGAGCGAGTAACGGCCGGGCTGCGGCCACACGCAGAGGCCGTGCGGACCGGCGCCGACGGGGATCTTCGCGAGCAGCTTGCCGTTCCGGGTGTCGATCGCGTAGACGACCGAGTCGTAGCGGCCGCTCAGCCACAGCACCTTCCCGCTGGCCGACACGTTGCCCATGTCCGGGCTCCCACCGCCCGGGATCCACCACTTCTTCACGACCCTGCGCGTCTTGAAGCTGATCACCGAGATCGACCCCTCACCGCGGTTGGTCGCATAGAGGTACTTCGCATTGCGGCTTGCGTAGAGGCCGTGGACGCCCCTACCCGTGTGGATGAAGCCGGTCACCTTCATCCGGTTCCCGTCGATCTTCCAGACGCCGTTCGCGCTCAGGTCGGCGACGTAGAAGACCTTCCCGTCCGGCGCGAGCTTGACGTCCTGTGGTATCCCGCCGCGGCCGGCGGGCAGCGTGAGCAGGCCGACCACTTTTTCCCGCTTGACGTCCACCTTCAGCAGCTGGCGCGAGAACTCGCAGCTCGCGAGCAGGTAGCGCCCGTCGGCCGAGAAGTCCATGTGGTCGACTCCTCTGCAGGGAACGTGGAGCGCGTGGTGGAGCCGGAAGCTGTGCGGGAGGCGGAAGTCGAGGCGGCTCAATCGCTCGGCGACCACGATCGCGTAGCGCCCATCGGGGGTGAAGTACATGTTGTACGGGTCGGCGACGGGGATTCGCCTCCCCGGTCTGCCCGTGCGAGGGTCGATCGGGGTCAGGCTGTTGCCGAGGTCGTTCGTCACGTACAGCGTCTTCAGGTTGTAGGCCGGTACGACGTGTTGCGGGAGCGCGCCGACGGAGAAGTGCCGGACGACCTTGTACGTCTGCGGGTCGATAACGTCGACGGTGTTGCTGTCGCTGTTCGGGACGTAGACGTACGCGCGCGCGTGGCGCGCCGGACCGGTGATTCGGTTCGCCCCGTCGGCGGCGTAGACGTTCAGCTGCTCCGGCGCATGACTCTGCCGTCGCGCCGCAGCGGTGCGGGGGGCGAGTTGGAGCAGGGAGGCCTCGGTGCCACCGCTGCTTCGCCCGCCGGCGACGAGGATGCGTCCTCCCAATGCGGTCGCGGCGGCATCGGAAAGCGGCTTGCGGAGCCGGCCGGCCCGTCGGATCCGGTTGGTGCGCGGGTCCACGGCGATGATCCTGCTCGTGGGCGTGTCCAGCATCGCTCCCCGGCCGCCGATCACGTAGGCGATCCCTCCGATGCTCGCCGCCGCCGCGTGTGTCGTGGGGGCCGGCAACCGTCCGAGCCGGAGCACACGGCCGGAAGACGGTGCGTACTCGAGCACGGCGCTGCTCGCCGCACCGCTCGGCAGTGAGCCGCCCGCGATCACCAGTCGGTTGCCTGCGGCGGTGACGGCTGCATAGCGCAGCGGCGAGGGCAGGTGCGCGACGATGCGCGGGGATGAGCCTGGTCGCCAGGCGACGATCGTGTCCAGCCACCGGCTGCCAGTGAACCCGCCGACGACATACGCGGTGCCGTCGATCGCCGCGGCCGCTTGATCCGAGCTCGGCACGGGCAGCCGGCCGGCGGGACTGGCCCGTCCGCTCGCCGGGTCGACGCGGAGGATCTGGTCGAGCTGGCGGGTGCCGTTCCCGCCTCCGAACAGGTATGCAGCGCCGGAGAGCCAAACGGCGGCTGAATCGTGCAGTCCGTCTGGGAGCAGGCCGACGGCCCGGCCGCCGCTCCAACCGGCGAGCCAGATCGTGTTCGTCGAGGTATCGGCTGCGGTCAAGCCGCCGAGCAGCACCGCCCGGTGCCCTCCGGCGGCCACCGCGGCGTCCTGGACGGGGGAAGCAAGCCTCCCGGTTCGGCGTGTCAGCAGCGCAACGCTCGACGGCCGGGTCGTGCGCTGCGGATGGACACGAGCCGCGGGCTTGGTGACGGTTCGGCGGGGGTGCGGGGGCTCGGCTTCGCCCCGGTCGACGACCGCCCAGGCGATGATTCCAGCGCTTGCAGCAAGAAGCGCGATGAGCAGGGCAACGCCGCGCCGGCGGTTCACCTGCCTTCGCCTCCGCCGTCGGCGCTCGAGCGGGGTCGAAGGCATGGTCGAAGCCTTACGGGCCGGCCATGAACGCCACCTGAACGCCTCGGTTCAAGCGGCAGGCAGACGCACCACGAAGCGTCCGCCTCCATCTGCGGCGACCGCTTCGATCTCCCCCGAGACGCTGCGGGCGAGCCTGCGTGCGAGCGCCAGCCCGAGCCCCGCGCCGCCCGCGCCGTTGCTCTGCGCCAGCCGCCCGCGCACGCCGGCCTCGAAGATCCGCCCGCGCTCGGCCTCCTCCACGCCCGGGCCGTCGTCGTCAATCGAATAGACGATCGCTGGGCCCGCGCGTGCGATTGAGAGGTGGACGTGGCTCTCCCCGTAGCAGCACGCGTTCTCGACGATCGGCTGAAGGATGCGCTCGGCGAAGTCGGAGTCGACCCCGACCCGGATCGGTCGCGGGGGGCGTTCGAGCGAAACCTCGACCTCGCGCTCGCTCGCGAGGCTCGCACAGGCATCGACCGCTCCGGCTGCCGCGTCGAACGCGTCGGCGGTGCCGTGCGCGGTTCCCGCCTCGTGACGCGCCGCAGCGACAAGCGCATCGACGGTGCGCGTGAGTTGCTGGGCGTTCTGGTGTACGAGCTCGAGTGCAGCCCGGTACTCGCCCGGCGAGCGCTCGCGGCGAAGCGCGAGCTCGGCCTCGGCGAGTAGGCGGCTCAGCGGCGTTCGCAACTCGTGAGAGATCTCGGCAGAAAAGCGCTGCTCCCGGCGCAGGCTTGCCGCGAGCCGGTCGAGCAGGCCGTCGAGTGTCGCCGCGAGCTCGGTCAGCTCGTCGTGAGGCTCTCCGAGCTCGAAGCGGTGCTCGAGGTTCCGCTCACCCCAGGCAGCCGCCCGCCGTGTCATCCGCGCAACCGGTCGCAGTGCGGAGGCGACGAGCCAGCGTGCCGCCAGCGCCACGAGCAGGAGCAGGACGCCACCGAAGATCAACGAGCCGATCAGCGCCGTCCTGCGCGTCTGCTCGTAGGGCTCGAGCGATATGGCGGCGACGACGGTTCCGAGACGGCGGCCGTGGACGACGACCGGGGCCCCGTAGAGTCGGGTGTGCAGCGAAGGGACGTCGACGAAGCGGGCCGGGCCACCCGCGAGGGCGCGAGCGGCGGCGGAGATTCGACCGCCCGTGCGGGGCGCCTCGAGCGTGCGGCCTCTGGAGAAGACCCAGACGCTGCTGTCCGGAGCCGCGGCGTCGGGGGCCTCCGCGAGGACGACCCGGTTGACGGCTGGACGGAGCACCGACAGCTCGGCCGTCGCCCGCTGGCGGACCAGGTTGTCGGCGCCGTGCGAAAGGTTACGGTCGAGCAGGAGATTGAAGCCCACGAGGAGGCCGGCGATCGCCGTCGCGACCGTGGCGATCACCACGATCAGGAGACGGCGGCGGAGGCCGAGGCGGGTCATCCGATTCGGTAGCCGACGCCGTGCAGTGTCTCGATCTCCGGCGCTCCGGCGAGCTCCCGGAGCTTGCGGCGGAGCCGGGCGACGTAGGCGTCGAGCGTGTTGTCGTGGACGACCGCGCCGTACGGCCAGCCGGCCCGGATCAGGTCACGCCGCCGAACCGCCTCGCCGGGTCCGGCCAGCAGCCGTGCGAGCAGACGGAACTCGGTGGGGGTCAGGCCGGCGGACTTCTTGCCCCGTGAGACCGAGTGGCTGACCGGGTCGAGCCGGAGGCCGGCGGCCTCGACAGCCCCGTCGGCTCCCGTTCGGCGCAGGAGCGCCTGCAGCCGCGCGACCACCTCGGTGAAGGCGAAGGGCTTGGTGACGTAGTCGTCACCGCCGGCGTCGAAGCCCGAGAGGCGGTCGACGAGTGTGTCGCGCGCCGTCAGGAAGAGGATCGGCACGCCGATCCCGCGGGCCCGGAGGGCCTGACAGACGTCCCGTCCGTCCGCATCCGGGAGCCCGATGTCGACGACGAGCACATCCGGGACAGACGCCTCGACGCGCTCGAGCAGTTCTGCGCCCGTCGCCACTGCTTCCGGGCGGAACCCTTCTTCCTCGAGCCCGCGGCGGAGCACGCCCCGCAGCTCGGGGTCGTCCTCGACGATCAGCACTCTCGGGCCCGTCACTCCTCGCGAAGTATGGCTCCGAGCCGCAGCCTGCGGATTCCGAGAGCCGCCAGGGCAGCAGCCGCGAGCGTGCCGATGATCGCCGCTCCGGCCAGCCCGCCGAGGAAGGCCCAGGGTGCCGCGAGATGATCGGGCGGCGGGTCGAAGACGTGCTGGAGCATCGCGACCAGCATCTCCGCGAGCAGCCACCCCAGGAGAGCTGCCAGCCCCAGCGCCGCCGCGAGAACGAGCGCGGCTTCGCTCCAGAGGAACGCCGCCACCTGGCGCAGAGAGGCGCCGAGCGCGGCCATCGTCGCGAGCTCCGGGCGGCGCTCCGACAGGCCGACGCTGACGAACAGACCCATGGCGACCGCGGCGAGCAGCAGCGCGAACGCTTCCTCGATCCGGCTGATCCCGCTGAGGTCGACGGCCGTGATCGAGCTCACCGTCCGCGCCGTCTGGTCGCGGATGTTCTTGACGAGGGTGCCGTCGGCCCGCGTCGCGGCGGCGATGTGATTCGCCAGCCCGACCGGGTTGCCTGCCGCCTTGACGAAGATGACGTTCGGGCCCGGGTCGTGGGTCACGTGCTGCAGGTAAGCGAGGTTCGTGACCATGAACGAGTCCCGCGGGGCCGCCGGGAACTCCGTGACGACGCCGACCACGTGGAAGGGCACGATGTGGAACCGGCCCGTCGCGCGGTCGAGGACGCGAAGCTTGAGCAGGTCGCCGAGCGCCAGCGAATAGTCAGTGATGGTCTCGTTCGAGACGAGGACTCCGTCCGGCGTCGAGTGCAGGCGCGCGAGCATCTGGCTTGCGCTGCCGCCGTGGAAGTACGAGTCCCGCAACGTCGTCCCGCGCGTCAACGTCGCCGCGTCGATTCCGAAGACGTCCTGCAGATCGGGGCCGACGTACGCGTACGAATGGTCGAGTGCGGTCGTGCCGGCGACCCCCGGGAAGCTCGAGATCTTCTGGGTCAGCCCGCGTTTGGCCGTCACTCCCGGCGGTGCCGTGACGACGACGTCTGCGCCGAGGGTGAGCTGGGCGTCGACGCGGGCCTGCTGGTCGTAGGTAGCCGTGAAAACGCCGAGGTTGACGCCGAACGCAAGCAGGAGACCGATCACGAGGAGTCCCCGGTTGATCGCCGCTCCGCGCCGGCCGGCGCTGGCGAGCAGGAAGCCGCGCCAGGAGCTTGCGCGGTCGCCTGCAGCCCGCGCGGCGAGCCAGGCGAGCGCCCGGCCGCGCAGCCTTACGAGGAGAAGTGCGGAGCCGACCCAGAGTAGGGCGGGGGCGAGGAACATGTAGACGGAGAGCGAGAGCGTCGGGTTCGAATCGGGGTTGACGACGGCGGAGAAGCCGGTGCGCGCCGTCAGCCAGTAGACGAGCCCGCTGACTCCTAGGCAGATCAGGTCGAGGTAGAGCTTCTGCCAGAGCGGCTTGCCTTCTCGGCGGACGCTCCTCCTGCCCTCGCTCACCGTTCCCCGGAAAGCGGACATGCTTGCGCCCAGCCGTGCGGCGGCTGCGCCGGCGAAGGCGAGTGCGGAGCAGATCCCGAAGGTGACGAGAGCCCGCCCGACGCCGATGCTGCCCCCCGCGCCTGCGAAGCGAACGGCGAGCAGGGCGGCTCCCGTTCCGATCGCTCCGGCCAGAAGCCCGATGCCGATGCTCTCGATCGCGGCGAGGAAGAGCAGATCGCGGCGGGATGCTCCGCGTGCGCGCAGCAGGGCGAGGTCGCGGCGGTCGCGCTCGACCGTCCCGAGCGCCGCCAGATAGGCGAGCGCGAGCGCGACGAGCGCGCCCGGAACGGCGAGCATGATGTAGAGCGTCTCCGCATAGAGGGCGTCCCCGGCGGCAGTGGTCAGGCTGTCCGCGAGGTTGTCGACGAACTGGACCTGGCCGGGCAGCGACCGCTCGACGCTGTTACGGATCTGGCCCGCCTGCTTGAGCGCGCTTGCTGGGCTGCCGCTCAGGGCCCGCGGGTCGACCTGGGCCTGTACCTGCCACTGGATTCCGCTCTGGGCGCGCGGCACGGCCGAGCTGCCCGGGCTCGCGGTCGCGATCGTCCCCAGAGCCGGCGCGATCGTGTGCGCGAAGGTAGCGAGCGGCATGATCGCGACGTTGGCCGGGGGCTGGGCGGGTGCCGGACCGAGCACCGGGTTGAGCGGCTGGAAGAGGACGTCGGACGCCGCCACGAGCGCGACTCCGCTCACGCGGAACCGCTGCGGCTTCGCGCCGGCTCGCGGCTGCAGCGTGACCGTGTCCCCCGGTTGGACCTGGAGCGTCGCTGCGAGCTGCTGGTCGAAGACGATCTGCCCGGGACGGAGCGACCCGCGCAGGAAGCGGAAAGTGCGGATGTGGTCGAGATAGTGGGGTGGCACGGCCAGGATCGAGCCGGCGCCCGAGCGGATCGAGCCGACGGAGGCCCGGTGCTGAGCTCCCGCGAAGGGGGCGGTGGCGACCGGCGCCGCTTCGATCACGCCCGGCTGGAGCGAGACGCCGCGGGCGACGCGCAGGGCGGCCGGATAGGAGCCGACAGGTCCCTGCCAGTCGAGCAGGACGCTGCGAGTCGCGGTCGCGGTCATGGTCTGCAGCGAATGCCCGACGAACAGGATCATCGCTCCGAGCAGCGCGACCGCGGCCGCGAGTGCGAGCGCTCGCGTTGCAGTTCGGCCGGGCGCCCGGACGAGGCCGACGAGCGCGAGTCTGGCGAGGGCGGTCATGCGGCCACCTCCTCGCGCAGGACACGACCGTCGTGGAGCTCGACCGCGCGTGTGAGCCGTGCGGCAACGTCTGCGTCATGCGTGGCGATGACGAGGGCGAACTTGAATTCGCGCTCGAGCGCCTCGATCAGGTCGAGCACCCGCTCGCCGGTATCGGAGTCGAGATGCCCGGTCGGCTCGTCGCAGAGCAGGAGCTCGGGATTCTGGGCGAGCGCCCGGGCGAGCGCGACGCGCTGAGCCTCGCCGCCCGAGAGCTCGGCCGGAAGGTGGTCGGCCTTGGAACTGAGGCCGACCAGCTGGAGCAGCGCGAGCGGTTCGAGCCCGGGTTCGGCCTCGCCGCCCGCCAGGTGCTTGGCGAAAGAGACGTTCTCGAAGGCGGTGAAGTGCGGTAGGAGGTTCGAGCCCTGGAAGACGTAGGCGATCCCGTGGGCGCGAAGGGCTCCACGCGCAGCGGCATCGAGTGAGGAGAGCGGCCGCCCCTGCCAGAGGACGGTGCCGGACGTCGGCCCGACGAGCCCGCCGAGCACGTGGAGGAGCGTCGTCTTGCCCGACCCGGAGCGGCCGAGCAGGGCGAGACTGTCCTGCGGCTCGATCGTCAGATCCACCCGGTCCAGCGCGTGGACGGCCGACTCACCGCTCCCGTGGACGACACTGACGCCGCGGCAGGCGGCGAGGGTGCCCGTCATTGGACGCGCCCGTCCCGGATCTCGACGACGCGGTCGGCGGCCTCGGCCACACGGCGCGAGTGCGTGACGACAACGACAGTGCTGTCGAAGTCCGCCCGCAGCCGGCCGAGCGCTTCGAGCACGAGCTCCTCGTTGCGCTCGTCGAGCTCGGCGGTCGGCTCGTCGGCGAGGACGAGCGGCGCTTCCCGCGCCGCGGCCGCGGCGATCGCAACACGCTGTTGCTCCCCGCCCGAGAGCGTCCCGGACGGTTGACGTTCGCGCCGGCGTAGGTCGAAGAGGTCCAGCGCGCGGTCGACCGCCTTCTCGACGTCACGCCGGCCGGCGAGGCGAAGACCGAGCGCGACGTTCTCACGCGCCGACAGCGTTGACCAGAGGTTGCCGCTCTGGAAGACGATCGCGATCTCGCGGGCCCGGAAGTCTGCGAGCTCGGCCTGGTCCAGACGGGAGAGCGAGCGCCCGCCGATGCGGACCTCCCCGGCGGACGGCTCGTCGAGCCCCGCCGCCAGGTGGAGCGCCGAGCTCTTCCCGGATCCGGACGGGCCGAAGAGGGCGACGAGCTCCTGCGGCTCGATCCGCAGGTCGAGCCCGCGCAAGGCGACGGTCTCGACCGGGCCGGAGCGGTAGATCTTGAAGACGTCGTGGAACTCGAGCGCTCCGAAGGAGATCTCGGTGACGCGCTCGGGCTCCCGGTAGAGACTTCCTACCTCCACCGGAAGCTCTCGATCATCCGCCGGTAGGCGTCGACGTTGTCAACCCCCTGTGGCGTGCCGAGATCGACGATCGCTTCCTTGCCGGCGTGGGAGAGGTAGTAGCGGTCCACGGCGAGCGTTACGCTCTTGCCGGTGACCTGGTTCGGGGCGCTTCGGGTCGTGTACACGACCTTGATCGCCTGAGCGCGGGAGACGGTCATCTTCGTCGGGCCGCTCTTGATGTTGGCGCTCTTGAGTGCAGCGGCCTGCTTGCGGACCCCGGCGATGGTCGGCGCGGTGCCCTTCGCGACGACAACGCGGACGATGTTGTTCTTGTCGCGGAACGAGAGCTGTGAGCCCGAGCCGCTCTGAGCCCATCCCTCTGGGTACTCCATCGACCAGCCCGCCGGCTTGTCGTGGAAAGTGAGGAAGACCTGGTTGTCAGGGATGTCGCCCGTTGCCTTGGAGGCCGCCTCGGCCTGGAGCGCTGAGGGCGAGCCCGAGGTCGTCGTTTGCGCAGGCGGGGGCGGAGGCGGTGTGGTGCCGGTCGGCGCCGTCGTTGACGGCGAAGCTGCGGGCTTCGAGGAGCCGCCACAGCCGGCGAGGACGGCGATCGCGCCAAGGGCAAGCAACAGGCAAAGGAAACGGAGGAGTCGCACGCCGGTCATCGTCACGTCCGGTGCCTGAACGCCACCTGAACGTCTCGGCCCGGATAGTGTCCCGCCATCGCAGAGACGCGCTACTTCACCCGCGAGGAGGCCAACGCGATGTTGCCCGCGGTCAAGGCGCTCGCGGAGCGGATGGTCGCTCATCGCGAGGCGCTGGCCGAGGCACATAGGCACTACGCGGGATTCCTCGGTCACATCGCCGGCAACGGAGGCGGGCTCCAGCCGCTCGAGTTCGCGGGCGTGCAGGAGCGTGTGGGGCAGGAAGCCGCCGGCGTGGCGCGGTGCGTGGAGGGAATCCACGAGCTGGGCGGCATGGTCAAGGACCTGGACGAGGGGCTGGTCGACTTCCTTGCGAGGCGCGGCGAGGAGGACGTTCTGCTCTGCTGGCGCCTGGGAGAGGACGAGATCGCCCACTGGCACCGCCTGGAAGAAGGATTCGCGGGGCGCAAGCCGCTCTGACCCGCGCTTAGAGCGCGATCAGGCCGGCGATCACTCCGGGAACGACACGCGTCGCGCGCTCCTCCAGGCTCGTCACGCTCGCCCGCGCGAGCCTGACCACCTCCCAGCCGACGCGCGTCGCCCGCTCGTCCACCCGTCGAGCCTAGGCCCCGCTTCGGACATCCAGGAAGCTCGCCGGCAGCTAAGTGCTCCCGGCCGTAAGTTCGGTCGAGCTTGAGCGGGAGGAGTTGGTGCACGCGCACCGAACCGTTGTTCGCGATGGCAGGCAAGAGCCCGTCCG
>CAJDTX010000007.1_pt1 | contig 69081 bp, 73 predicted proteins | sample 7390491 | NCBI WGS metagenome assembly CAJDTX01 (sample SAMEA7055669, study PRJEB34461) | soil metagenome | biome: terrestrial ecosystem; feature: Peninsula; material: soil | place: Antarctica | collected 2016
TCCCGACCCACCAAAGAGCGTGTCGGTTCCGGTTCCCCCGTTGAGGAAATCGTCGCCGCGCCGGCTCTCGAGGTAGTCGGCGGCGCCGTAGCCGAGCAGAACATCGGACTGCGCCGTTCCGATCAGCCGGTCGACGCCCTGAGTCCCCCTCAGCGTCTCAGCGGGAGCAGCCGCGGCCAAGGCGCCGACCGAGACCAGCACGGTGAAGACGAGCGCGCCGAGGAGACGAGCGTCACGGGCGGCGGGCAGGACTCCATGATGGGCCTCCGCAGCCGTCCCGTCAATCGCGACGTGCACGAGCGGCGTCTAGTACGGACCGGGGTATTGGTTCTCGCCGTACTGAGCGACCGTGTTGAGTGCCTCGCGACGGGCCTCGCGGATCATCCTGTCCGCGTCGGGGGCAGTAAGTCGGCGCTCGCGGGAGCGGCGCCTCCATTCTCGGTATCTGATGAGGAGTTGTCGCAACATGCCCTCCACCATCGGGGCGGCCGGATTCGAACCGGCGGCTTCCTGCTCCCAAAGCAGGCACTCTGACCAGGCTGAGCTACGCCCCGTTGCCCCCACAGTCTAGTTTCCGGGGCGGTGACCGAATTCCCGCCGCTCCAACACGACGAGGCCGGGCCGCGCAAACAGCCCTGGCTCGGCTACGTGATGGTGCTCTCGGCGGCGGTCCTGTTCGCCGTCAACGGTGTCGTCTCGAAGGTGATCCTCGCGTCGGGGCTCTCCTCGATCCGGTTGACCGAGGTGAGGCTCACCGGCGCTGCAATCGGGCTCGTGATCGGCCTCGCGCTCGTCCGGCCGGCGAGCCTCCGGGTCAGGAAGGCAGAGCTCCCGTTCCTGGCCGTCTTCGGGATCGGCGGGCTCGCGTTCATACAGTGGCTCTACTTCCTGGCCATCCACCGGCTCGAGATCGGGATCGCGCTGTTGATCCAGTACCTCGCGCCGCTCCTGGTCGCGCTGTGGGCACGCTTCGTGATCCGCCGCCCGGTTCGGAGGCGGCTCTGGCTCGCGCTCGCGCTAGCGCTGACGGGATTGACCCTCGTCGTCCAGATCTGGCGGGGGACCGCGACCGGCCTCAACGGCATCGGGGTCGTCGCGTCACTCGCGGCCGCGGTGGCCTTCGCCGCGTACATCCTGCTCGCCGAGCACGGCGTCGCCCGGCGCGACGCGGTCTCGCTCACCGCCTACGGGTTCGTCTTCGGAGCGCTCTTCTTCGCGCTGATCCAGCCGTGGTGGAGCTTTCCGGGCCACTTGGTCACCCAGCGGGTGTCACTGCTCGGCAACCTGTCGTCGTCGCACCTGCCCGTGTGGGCGCTGATGCTCTGGATGGTCGTTCTCGGCGCGATCGTCCCCTTCGTCCTCTTCGTCGGCTCGCTCCGGCACATCCCGGCGACGCGTACGAGCATCCTCGCCATGCTCGAGCCCGTCGTCGCGACCGCGGTCGCCTGGGCGTGGCTCGGCGAGTCGCTGGGCGCCGCCCAGATCGTCGGCGGGGCGATCGTGCTCGCGGGAATCGTGCTCGCGCAGACCGCGCGCGAGGATTAACCCGCGTCTGAGCGGGAGCGCAGCCGGGCGAGCTTCTCCTTGCGCAGCGTGTCGTGCTCTCCCCGTTCGACGCGTGCCAGCAGCTCCCAGATCACCTCGGCCAATTCGACCGGGTTGAACGGCTTCGTGATGTAGTCCACGCCGCCGATCTCGAGCCCCCGCGCCTGGTCGCGCAGCTCGGCCCGGGCCGTCAGGAACACGATCGGGATCTTGCCGGTCGCCGGGTCTTCGAGCAGCGCCTCGGCCACGCGCCAACCGTCGAGCTGCGGCAGCATGACGTCAAGGAGCACGACGTCGGGACGGGACGACCGCGCTTTCTCGAGCCCTTCCGGGCCGTCCTCGGCCTCCACGACCTCCATCCCCTCGGCCTCCAGGTTGACGCGGCAGAGGAGGCGGATGGGTGCGTCGTCATCGACGACGAGAACCCGGGTCATGAGGATGGAGATGCCTCCTTCGAGTTCAGCCAGCCGTCGATCAGCTGCCGGCGTTCCTTCCAGCGGACGAGAACGGCACCCGGAGGAAAGGCGGGGAACAGCGACAGGAATGCGAGCTCGAGCGCGGTCGCCCGGCGCCACTCTCGCCAGGCCATCGGCGCGAGCGCGCCCGCCATCCCGAGATAGAGCGCCGACAGGACCACGAGCGGCACGTCGTTCAGGACGATCGCCTGCGTATGAAGGCTCATGGTTTCCCGGGATGATAGGTACGGAAATGGCCACCGGCGAGGGGGCGGGCAGTAACATGGGCCCGTGGTCAAGCGCGTCCTCCTAGCCTCCCCACGCGGCTACTGCGCGGGTGTCGAACGTGCCGTCGACACGGTCGAGCACGCGCTCGAGCTGTACGGCGCGCCGGTGTACGTTCGCAAGCAGATCGTCCACAACGCACACGTCGTCCGCGAGCTCGAGGAGCGGGGCGCGATCTTCGTGGACAGCGAGGAAGAGGTCCCGGAAGGATCGACGCTCGTCTTCTCCGCGCACGGCGTCGCCCCCTCCGTCTACGAGAACGCGGCTGCCCGCCGCCTGGAGACGATCGATGCGACCTGCCCCCTCGTCACGAAGGTGCACTCCGAGGCGCGCAGGTATGCGGCCGACGGCTACACGATCATCCTGATCGGCCACGCGGGCCACGAGGAGGTTGTGGGCACGATGGGCGAGGCTCCGGACTCGATGGTGCTCGTGCAGTCGGTCGAGGAGGCGGAGACGCTCGAGCTCGAGGGCGTGGAGAGGATCGCCTACATCACGCAGACGACCCTGTCGGTGGACGAGACGATCGTGATCATCGACGTGCTGAAGCGCCGCTACCCGCACATCCGCGCACCGAAGAAGGACGACATCTGCTACGCCACGTCGAACCGGCAGTGGGCGGTCAAGGAGATGCTGCACCTCGTCGATCTCCTGCTCGTGATCGGCTCGCGCAACAGCTCGAACTCGAACCGGCTCGTCGAGGTTGCCCGCGCGGCGGGAGTCGAGTCGTACCTGATCGACGACGAGACCGAGATCGACGTGAGCTGGTTGGACGGCGTCGAGACCGTCGGGCTGACCTCGGGTGCCTCGGCGCCCGAGAAGCTGGTCGTCCGCACGTGCGAGTGGTTCCGCGCGCGCGGCGTGACCGACATCCAGAACTTCCGCTCGGTGCACGAGGACGTGGTCTTCCGGCTTCCGGTCGAGATCCGGCGCGCCGTACCGGCAACCTCCTAGGCTCAGCCTCCAGCTCGTTGGCGGCGCGCTCCAGCGCGTCCTAGGCTTTGGCGATCCGCGGAGCTTCGCCCGCGTCCGTCTCGATCCGGACGGCGAGCGTCTCCTGCTTGATCCAATCCTCGTGCCGCAGCAGATCGGGCTGGGACTCCGGCAGCGTCAGGACGATGCGGTCGGTCAGCTCGAAGCCCGCCTCCTTCCGCATCAGATTGATCTTGTGGATCAGGTCGAGGACACGACCCTCGAGCTCGAGCTCGGGATCGAGCGTCGTGTCGAGCGCGACCGTGAGGCCGTCTTCGGACGCCACGGCCCAACCCTCCTTGCCGCGCTGCTCGACGAGCACCTCGTCGGCCCCCAACTCATGCGACCCGACCCGGAACCGGCCGCCTTCGAGCTGTTCGAACTCCCCCGCCTCGAGTGCCGCGCGCACCGCTCCGAGCTCCTTCCCGAGCTTCGGGCCGAGTACCGGCAGATTCGGCTTCACGCGGAGTTCCGTCCCCTCGACGGCGCCGAACTCGATCTCCTTGACCCTCAGCTCGTCCAACACCTGTGGGACATGCTCGTTCGACAGCGCAACCCCGTCGACGACGAGCCGTCGCAGCGGCTGGCGGACCTTCAGGTCCCGCGACTGGCGGGCCTGATGGCCGAGCCTCGCCACCCGCCGAGCCTCGGCCACCGATCGCAACAGCTCCGCATCGAGCGAATCCGCCGTCTCGGGCCATCCGGCCAGGAACACGGACTCGGGTGCGTCCTCGGCGCGCAGGATTCGCCAGACGTGCTCGGCGAGAAACGGCATCACCGGCGCGATCACGCGAACCGCCGTCACCAGCGCGTGCCAGAGCGTTGCGAGCGCCGCCGGGTCACCGTCCCAGAAGCGCCGGCGCGAACGCCGGATGTACCAATTGGAGAGGTCGTCCACATAGCGCTCGAACGCACGAGTCACGTCCGGCGTCCAGAACCGCTCGTACGCGTCCGTCGCCTGCGCCACGAGCTCGTCGGTCCGGGCAAGCAGCCAGCGGTCGAGCGGCTCAAGCTCGTCCCCGGCGTTCGCGCCCGGCTGGAAGTCCTCGATATTCGCGTAGTCGACGAAGAACTTGACCGAGTGCCAGAACCTGAGCAGGCGCCGCTTCACCTCCTCCGCCATCCGGTAGCCGAACCGCAGCGGCTGGCTCGGCGTCTGCTCGCAGTAGAGCCAGCGCATCACGTCGGCGCCCATCCGCTCGAGCGCCTCGTTGAGCTCGATCGCGTTCCCCCACGACTTGTGCATCTCGCGGCCCTGCTCGTCGTAGACCTTCTCGTAGGTCAGCACGCGCTCGTAAGGCGAGCGGCCGTCGAGCGCCACCGCCATGAAGCTCTGCGAGTAGAACCAGAGCCGGATCTGCTCTCGCATCTCTGAGACCCAGTCGGCGGGGAACCACTGCTCCCAGTGGGAGTGGTCGGGGAGGTCGGCCTCCGTCAAGCCCGCCGCGGCGCCGGTCGCGTTGCCTTGCTCGATCCAGGTCGGATTCCTCCACCCGAGAGTGGAGAAGTGGACGATGCCGGCGTCGAGCCAGGCGTCTCCGACCTCCGGGACCCTCTCCACCTCCTGGGTGCACTGCTCGCAGCGGACGATCACCTCGTCGATCCAGGGACGGTGCAGCTCCTGGAGCCGGTCGAGTCCGCGCACCGCCCGCTCCTCGAGCTCGGCGCGCGAGCCGATCACGTTCAGATGCCCGCACTCGCAGGGGTAGAAGGGCAGCGGAAGGCCGAAGTAGCGCCGGCGCGAGATGTTCCAGTCCCCCATGTTGCGCAGCCAGTCGTCCATCCGCTTCCCGTACTGGGGCGGCGTCCACTCGACGGTCGCATTCGCCTCCAACATCGGGCCGCGGATCTCGCCCGCGGAGATGAACCAGTCGTCGACGACGCGGAACACGAGCGGCGTCGAACATCGCCAGCAGATCGGGTACCGGTGGACGATCGAGCCGGCCTCCACCAGGAGGCCGCGCTCGCGGAGAGACTCGATCACCGGCAGCTCGACCTCGTCCGTGGAGAGACCCTCGAGCGGGCCGTAGCCCGGAAGCATCCGCCCCGACTCGTCGATCGGCATCAGCACGGGCAGGCCGTGCTCGCGCGACAGCTCGAAGTCCTCGGCGCCGCAGCCGGGCGCGATGTGGACGATCCCCGTCCCCTCGGACATCGACACCTCCTTCCACGGGATGACGCGGTGGACGACGCCCTCCTGGGCCGGAAGGTCGTCGAACGGCCCCTCGTACTCGAGCCCGACGAGCTCTTCTCCAGGCACCTTCTCCTCGAAGTGCTCGTCCGGATAGCGCTCGACCGCGACCCAGTCACCGTTCTCGCGCCGCCCGTAATCGGCATCCGGCTTCACCGCCGTGGCGACGTTCGCGGGCAGCGTCCACGGGGTGGTCGTCCAGACGACGAGCGCCTCGCCTTCGCGCCCGCAGAGGAGGAAGCGAACGTAGAGCGACGGATGCTCGAGCTCAGCGTAGTTCTCCTCGCCGGCCTGCTCGTGCTTGGAGAGCGACGTCCCGCAGCGGGGGCACCACTGGGTCGAGCGGTGGCCCTTGTACAACCAGCCCCGCTGGTGAACGGTCTTGAGGAAGCCCCAGATGTACTCGATGTTCGTGTCCGAGAACGTGAAGTAGTTGTTCTTCCAGTCCATCCACATCCCGAGCCGCTTCGACTGCTCCGTCTGCACCCCGGCGAAGTGGGCGACGCGCTCCTGGCAGCGCTCAGCGAACTCGGCCAGGCCGTAATCCTCGATCTCGCGCTTCGAGTTCAGCCCGAGCGCCTTCTCGACCTCGACCTCGACGTGGAGGCCCTGGGAATCGAAGCCGTTCTGGTAGCGCTGGTCGAAGCCGCGGAGCGCCTTGTAACGCTGGAAGACGTCCTTCAGCGTGCGCCCGTGGCCGTGGTGGACGCCGGCAGGGTTGTTGGCCGTGATCGGTCCGTCCATGAACGAGAAGCGCGGCCCACCGCGATTCAGCGCGCGCATCCGGTCGAAGGTGCGCTCGCGCTCCCAGAGGTCGAGGATGTCGCGCTCGAGCGCGGGGTGGTCTGGAACAGCAGGTAGCTTCTCGAACATCCCTGCGATTCTAGGCGGGAACAGTTCGCCAGCCCGGATCGTTTTCAATAGGTGCAGAGTGGGGTAGATCAGTCCCGAGCAACCGTCGTGAAAGGGGAATGGATGTCGACAGCAGTGACCGAATCGAGCTTCGAGCAGGAGGTCCTCAAGAGCGACAAGCCCGTGATCGTGGACTTCTGGGCCGAGTGGTGCGGGCCCTGCCACGCCGTCGCGCCTGTGCTCGACCGGATCATGGAGGAGCGCTCCGACGAGCTCAAGCTCGTGAAGGTGAACATCGACGAGGAGCAGGGGCTTGCAACGCGCTACGGCATTGCCTCGATCCCCACGATCGTCCTGTTCAGGGACGGCGAGCCCGCCGCGGCGGCGATCGGTGCGCAGCCGAAGCAGGCGCTCGAGAAGTCGCTCGGCCTAACTGCCGAAGCAGCCTAGGTAGCCGAGCTTCACCGCTCGCTACGCGCGGCCTCGACTCCGTCGAGCAGCTTCCAGTTTCCGGCGAGCGCGCCCGATGCAGCCGCCAGCAGCCGATCATCGTCGTCCGAGCCGGCCTTCTGCTCGAGCAGCGTGCGCGCCTGATCGGCGTGAACGCGATCGAGCTCGGAGTGCAGGCGGAAGTACGCCGTCGCGGGCCCCTCGGCCGCATAGCCGTAGTGCTCGACGAGCCCGGCCAGCTTGGTCTCGGAGATCGCGGGTTGCCCGGACTCGACCGCGTACAGGATCGCGAGCGCCTCGAGCTCGTCGCCGGCGGCAGTCCACGAGCGGACGCATTCGGCCGTCTCCGGCCGCGGCGAGCGAGCCGCGTCGGCTCCCGCAGTCCACGCGAACGTGTCCCAGAGCGCAACGTGTGCAGCCTCCTCGTCGGCGTGCTCGCGCAATTCGAGATCGGTCGACGCCGCCTGCGCGGCCGTCTCTGCCAGCGCGACGACGGCGTGGCGGTATTCGCCCGCGTAGTACGCCAGCTCATCCGCGCCGAGCTCGCCTCGCTCCCAGCGCTCGTAGAAGGGATGGTTGAGGACGTTCCAGCGGCTGCGGGCCTCCTCCAGTCGCTCCAAGAAATCCATGCTCGCTCCTCGCTCTAGGGGTCTGCCGACCGGGGAATGCTACTCGCGATGCCGGCCCGAGAAGATGCCTCGGCCGGTCGCCGCGCTGGAGGCCTTCGCGGGCACGGATCGAACCGGGGGCGCTACGCGTTCTGCTGCCACGCTGAGAGCACCTGCTCGTTGACCTCGAAGGCGAGGTCGTCGGGGCCCGGCAGCTCGAGCGACTCGAACCAGCGCAGCTCGACGACGTCGTCGGCCGGCTGCTCCTCCCCCGCGACCACTCGGGCCGTCCAGTACAGGTTCAGCGTGCTCGTGGCCGACGAGTCGTAGCCGTAGCGGTCCATCCAGACGCCGAGGAACTCCTGCGGCTCGACCTCGAGCCCGGTTTCCTCACGGAGCTCCCGACGGAGAGCGTCCAGCGGATGCTCGCCCTCGTCGACGAACCCGCCCGGCAGGTCCCAGAGACCCTTGTCCGGCTCCCACGCACGGCGGCCGAGCAGGACGCGCCCCGCGTCGTCGACGCAGACCGCGGTGGCGGTGGGGACCGGGTTCCCGTAGAAGACGAAGCCGCACTGCGGGCACTCGACGCGCTTCTCGTCGCCCTCGAGCTCGCTCCGGCAGCGCGGACAGTATTTCCACCCGTGCAACACTCCCACCGGAGCACCCTATCCATGCCCCGCGCCTCCGCCACCGCCCACGAGCTGTCCCGAATCGAGGTCCTGGCGACGCTTCCCGGCGAGCAGCTCGCCAAGCTCGCCTCGAGGATGCGCAGAGAGAGCGTCCCGGCCGGGGCGGCGCCGGTCGTCGAGGACGAGGACGGCGATCGCTTCTACGTCGTCCTGTCCGGGATCTTCGGCGTCAGCAAAGCGGGAGGCCTCGGCTCGCGCGCCGTGCTGAGGCCGGGCGCCTATTTCGGCGAGGTCGCTCTCGCGATGCACATCCCGCGCACCGCGACGGTCCGCGCGCTCACGCCTGCGACGGTCGCGAGCTGCGACCAAGCCACGTTCGACGAGTTCGTTCGGCCTCTATTCGCCGACGATTAGCCGCAGCTGCCCCGGACGCGAAGCGGCACGAAGCCGCCCCAAACCCGATTAGGCTTCTGCCGTGACTCTGCACGGCGGCATCGACCTGGGCGGCACCAAGATCGAGGTGGTCATCGTCGACGACGGGCACAACGTCGTCGGGCAGTCGAGGCAACCCACTCCGACCAGCGGCGGTCCGCCTGCGGTCGTCGACGCGATGGCGGAAGGAGTCCTCGACGCGGCGAAGGCCGCCGGGATCGAGACCTCGTCCCTCGGCGGAATCGGCGTCGGGTCCCCCGGCGAGGTCAAGGATGGCACCGTCGCTCACGCCAGGAACCTCCCGGACTGGGACGATCCGTTTCCGCTCGCGGCGAAACTCGGAGACCAGCTCGGTGCGCCCGTCGTCGTCGGGAACGACGTCGGGGTCGCCGTCGATGCAGAGGCGGCGCTCGGCGCTGGGCGGCCGTACGGCTCGTTCCTGGGTGTCTGGTGGGGGACCGGAGTCGGAGGAGCGTTCGTCGTCGACGGCAAGCGCTGGCTGGGACGCGGCGCGGCCGGCGAGATCGGGCACACGGTGGTCAAGATGGGCGGCGCCCGCTGCCCGTGCGGCCGCCGCGGCTGCCTCGAGGCCTACGCCGGCCGGGGAGCGATGGAGGAGCGCGCCCGCCGTGCCGTCGAGAAGGGAGTGAAGACCGTCCTGTTCGAGATCATGGAGAAGCGGGGCCGGACACGGCTGACGAGCGGCATCTGGGAGCGGGCCTTCCGCGAAGGGGACAAGCTTGCCGAGCGCCTGCTCGCAAGAGCCGTGCGCGCTATCGGCACGGGCGTCGCGTCCGCAGTCAACCTCCTCGACGTCGAGGCGGTCGTGATCGGCGGAGGCCTCGGCGTGCGGTTCGGCGAGACCTTCGCCGAGCGGATCGAGCAGGAGATGCAGCGGCACTTGTTCGTTTCCGAGCGTCCACCGGCCGTCCACCTGGCAGCCCTCGGCGACCTCGGGGGCGCGATCGGCGCGGCGCTGCTGGTGGAGGCAGGCTCGACGAGCCCCAAGGCGACGAGCGTCCCGGCCTAGTGGCAGCCGAGAACGGGACGCTGGAGCGCGAGGTCAAGCTCAGCCCGGGCGGGAAGCTCAGCCTGGAGGATCTGCCCGGGGAGCCGCTGGAGCGGCGCACCTTCTCGTCCACCTACTACGACACCGGGGATCAACTGCTGGCGCGGCTCGGGATCACGCTGCGGCGCCGGGTCGAGAACGGACAGAGCCTGTGGCAGCTCAAGCTCCCGCGCTCCGGCGGGCGGCTCGAGCTCGAACGGCCGGGAGGGCCGGCCGGGCCGCCGCAGCGGATCGGGAGCCTGCTCGCCGGAGTGCTGCGCGGGCGGCCGCTCTCCCCCGTCGCGGAGCTGCACACGGTCCGGCGGGGCGTGAGGGTGCGCTCGGCCCTCTCCACCGCCGATGTAGTCCTGGACGAGGTCTCCGTGATGGAGCATCTCCACGTCGTCTCGAGCTTCGACGAGCTGGAGATCGAGCTGGTGGAGGGAGACGCCCGCGCGCTTCGCGAGATCGAGCGGGCGGTGCGGCGCGCCGGAGCCGAGGACGGCGATCCTCGCCCGAAGGTGATGCGGGTCCTGGGCCGCGGCGGCCCGAAGCCGACGCCGAAGCGCCCCCAGCTCCAGGCGTTCTTCGAGCGCCAGTACGAGCAGATCCTCGCCCACGATCCGGGCACGCGCCTGGGCGACGACCCGGAGGACCTCCACGACCTGAGGGTCGCCGTCCGCCGGCTCAGGGCGGCCCTGAAGATCGCTGCTCCGCCGCTCGACGGAGACTGGGCCGGCAGCCTGCGCGGCGAGCTGGACTGGCTCGGAAACGCGCTCGGGCCGGTGCGGGACCTGGACGTGCTGCTCGAGCACGTCCGCGGCGAGGAAGCGTCGCTCGGCGAGAGCGAGATCCCGTCTCTCCTGAAGCGGCTCGAGCGCCGGCGCGCCGGCGCGCAGAGATCGCTCCTGGCGACGCTGCGCAGCGCCCGCTACACCGACCTGCTCGACAGGCTCGAGGCGGCCGCACGGCGCCCGGCCACCCGCACCGGCCGCCCCCGCATGGAACGGATCGCGACCCGCGAATTCGAGCAGCTGCGGAAGGCGGTGCGCAAGCTCGACGACGATCCGAGCGACGAGGCTCTCCACCAGGTCCGGATCAAGGGCAAGCGTGCACGCTATGCCGCGGAGCTTGCGCGCCCGGGGGCCGGGAAGCGGGTCGGACGCTTCGTCGAGCGCGCCAAGGGCTTCCAGGATGTCGCCGGCGAGCACCAGGATGCAGTCGTCGCCGAAGAGAGCTTCCGGGCACTTGCCGAGTCGGACGCCACCCTCGCCCTGGTCGCGGGGCGTCTCGTCGAGCAGCAGCGTATCCGCAAGCACGAGGCGCGCGCCGCGTTTCCGAAGGCATGGAAGAAGCTCGAACGGGCTGGACGGCGCGCCTGGGCGTAGACGTCGTCAGAGCGGCGGGCGGAATCCTCCGCCGGAACGGAGAGGTCCTGCTCGTCCACCGGCCGAAGTACGACGACTGGACGTTCCCGAAGGGAAAGGCCGAGCCGGGCGAGAGCGACGAGGCGTGCGCGCTGAGGGAGGTCGAGGAGGAGACCGGGATGCGCTGCACACTCGAAACGGAGCTTGCGAGCTCCCGGTACCGGGACTCGCGCGGGCGCCCGAAGACCGTTCGCTACTGGCTGATGCAGCCCGTGGAGGGAACCTTCTCGCCGACCCGCGAGGTCGACCAGGCCGTCTGGCTCCCCGTCGAAGAGGCGGGCGAGCGCCTGACCTACGACCGCGACGTCGAGATCCTGCGATCGCTTCCCGGCTCCTGCCCGCCGGAGACCTAGGCGGCGGCGAGCTCGGCCAGGAGCTCGAGCGCGACTCCCTCGCGCAGGCCCGTGCGGGCGACCGCGAACGGAACGGCCAGCCGCTCCTGCAGCTCCGCGAGGATGAGGCAGCCGGCCAGCAGCGTGCGCGCGCGGCGGGGATCGATGTCCCACCGCCTGGCGACGTCCTCGGAGGTGCGCTCGCACAGGACGCGCGCCGTGGCCTCGAGCTGCTTCCTCCCCAGCTGCCGTCCCGCGATCTTCCTGAGCGCACGGGCCGTTCCGCCCGTCGCAAGGGCCAGCTTGGGCAGCGGCGGCGTGAGCCCCGCCGTCGCGCGGCGGGCCTCGTTCCGGGCCTCCGCGAGGGCAGCCTTCCCGGGCGGGTCGTCCAGCTCGAGCCGGTGCGTCAGGCGCACGCTGCCGAGATCGAGCGACCTCTCCCAGGCGGGCCCGAGCGGCGTGCCCACGACCACCTCCGTCGATCCGCCCCCGACGTCGGCGACCGCAACAGTCTCGGGCAGGTCGTCGACTCCGGCGAGGGCGCCGGCAAAGGCGAGGCGGCCCTCCTCCTCGGGTGCGAGCACCCGGACTGCCGCCCCCGCCGCACTTCTGAGCGCGGAGACGAGATCGCCGGCGTTGGCGCTCTGGCGCCCCGGAGCCGTCACCACGACCTCGAGCTGGTGAAGACCGAGCTCCCGCGCGGCAGCGGCCTGCTCGCCGACGCAGCGCGCCGTTTCGCAGAGCTTCGCCTCGGAGATGTAGCCGTAGCTCTCGATCTCCTCGCCCAGGCCGAGGAACGCCCGCTGTTCTCGCAACGGAACGAGCGCGCTGCCGGCCCGCGCGGCGACCAGCAGCCGAACAGTGTTCGAGCCGACGTCGATCACTCCAACCCGCATCCCCTGCATTGTCCCTCGGTGCTCGGCCGTCAAACGGGCGCCGCTACCGGCTGCGCCCCGCCCGCCGGGCGGCATTTCTCATCAGGACGGCCTGTGTGGGACGGGAGCGGTCGCCCTTGCGGGCCTTGACCCTCGTCCAGGTGCCGTCGGCGGCCAGCTCCCAGGCCTGGGCGTTGTCCTCGAGCAGGCTGTCGAGCGTGGAACCGAGGCGCTGCGCGATCCGCCCGTCCTCGATCGGGACGACGAGCTCGAGCCGGTGATCGAGATTCCTGGGCATCAGGTCGGCGCTGCCCATCAGGTAGGTGGATTCGTTGCCGTGCTCGAAGTGGTAGACGCGACTGTGCTCGAGGAAGCGGCCGAGGATCGAGCGGACCCGGATGTTCTCGCTCAGCTTCTTCACACGGGGCCGGGCCGCGCAGATACTCCTGACGATCAGGTCGATCCGGACGCCTGCCTGCGACGCGGCATAGAGCTCCTCGATCACGGCGGGGTCGGTGAGCGCGTTGACCTTGATCCGGATCCTGGCCGGCTTCCCGGCATCGGCGGCGGCGGCAACACCGCGGATCTCCTCGATGATCCGGTTCCTCAAGTTGAACGGAGAGACCAGGATCTTGCGGAAGCGCTGCGGCTTGCCGAACCCGGTCAGGTAGTTGAACAGGTCAGCGACATCGGCCGCGATCTCCTCGTCGGCCGTGAACAGCCCGAAGTCCTCGTAGATCCGCGCGGTCGTCGCGTCGTAGTTACCCGTGCCGACGTGCACGTAGCGCCGCAGGGTGCCGTGCTCGCGACGGACGACCAGGGTTGCCTTCAGGTGGATCTTGAGGCTGGCGTAGCCGTACACGACATGGACGCCCGAGCGCTCGAGCGCCCGAGACCACTTGATGTTGCGCCGCTCGTCTCCGCGCGCCTTCAGCTCCACGAGGCAGACCGCCTGCTTGCCGTCCTCGGAGGCGTCGATCAAAGCCGGCACGAGCGGTGACTCGTCGCTCGTCCGGTAGACGCTCGTCTTGATCGCGATCACGTCGGGGTCCTTCGCCGCCGCGCTCATGAACGCCTCGAAGCTCGCCGCGAAGGACTCGTACGGGTGATGGACGAGCAGGTCGCTGCGGGCGATCTCGGTGAAGGGGTCTCCCGACTCGCGGAGGCTGCGCAGACGCGGCGGGGTGATCGGCACCCACGGCTCGTCGGCGAGGTCGCGGCGGTCGAGCAGCACGATCTGCGAGACCTCGGACAGATCGAGCAGCCCCGTAACGGTGTACACCTGGTCGTCTCCGATCCCGAGCCCCGCCTTCAGCTGCTCGACCATCAAGCTCGACGCGGACGAAGAGACCTCGAGCCGGACGGCGTCGCCGAAGCGGCGCCTGCGTAGCTCGAGCTCGACCGCCTCGAGCAGGTCGTCCGCCTCGTCGCTGACCTCGAAGTCGGCGTCGCGCGTGACGCGGAAGACGGCACGCTCGACGACCTCCATTTGCGGGAACAGGTCTGAGAGGAAGTACGCGATCACGCGCTCGAGCGGGATGAAGAGGCCTCGCTTCCCGACTTCCAGGAAGCGCGGCATCCCCTCGGGCACCTTCACGCGCGCGAACCGCTGCTCTCCCGAGTCCGGATCGAGCACGAACACGCCGAGGCTGAGCGAGAGCCCCGATATGTACGGGAAGGGCTGGCCGGGACCGACCGCGAGCGGCGTCAGGACCGGGTAGATCTCACGCTCGAAGCGCGTCCTCAGCTCTTCGAGCTGCTTGGCGGAGCAGTCGTCGACGGATCCGACGGTGATCCCGTTCTCCGAGAGCGCGGTACCGAGCTCGCGCAGCCAGAGCTTCGACTGCTTCGCCGACAACCCGAGGACGCGCTCGCGGACCGCGGCAAGCGTTTCTCGCGGAGCTCTTCCGTCGGGCGAGAGCACCGCCAGGCCCGATGCGGCCTGGCCCATCAGGCCGGCGACGCGGATCATGAAGAACTCGTCCAGGTTCTGCGAGAAGATCGAGCAGAACCTGACCCGCTCGAGCAGCGGCAGGCTCGAATCGCCCGCCAGCTCGAGCACCCTGCCGACGTGATCGAGGTAGGAGAGCTCGCGATTGAGGAGCCGGTCTTCACGGGTGCTCGTAATCGCCTGGGGCATCGGCCGATTCTTTCAGCCGCGAACCGACGTGAGGGTTGAGAACCTGTTGCTACTTGGCGAGCGGCTCGAGCTTGTAGCCGACGCCGAAGCGGGTCTGGATGAAGGTGTGCCGCGTCGCGCGCTGGTCGATCTTCTGGCGAATCTTGCGGACGCAGACGTCGACGGTGCGGTCACGGTGGGTCTCACGCCGGCCCCACACCTTCTGGAGGAGCTCGTCGCGCGTCACCACTCGCCCCTGTTGGAGCGCGAGCGCGTACAGGAGACGGAACTCGGTCGGCGTCAGCTCGGCGTTCTCGCCGTCGACATAGGCCTGCACGTTGCCCGGGTCGATCCGCAGCTCCTCGATCTCGAGCGGTTCGCCCCGCACGGGCGTCTCGGCGCGCACTCCCCGGCGGGCGGCGGCCCGAACCCGCGCCACGAGCTCGTTCATCGAGAACGGCTTGACGAGGTAATCATCGGCCCCCAGCTCGAGCGCGTGCACCCGGTCGTGCTCTGTGCCTCGCGCGCTGACGACGACGATCGGCGTGCCGATCCCCTCCGCCCTCGCCTGCTCGATCACGCTCCAGCCGTCTGTCTCGGGGAGCATGAGGTCGAGCACGCAGACGTCGGGCTTCTCGTACCGGAGACGCGTGAGCCCGAGGTCGCCGCGGGCGATCCACAACGGGTCGAACCCGGCAGCCTCGAGGTGGCGCACCATCCCCTTTGCGATCACCGGGTCGTCCTCGACGATCAGGACCTTTCCCATACTGTGGAGACGATGGTAAGGAACCCGCTCTGGCGGCGGCGTGACACTGCCGACGGCGCCCGGCACGGGATCGAAACGGAGCGCGCCCGGGTCCTGGTCGAGGAGAGCGGCGAGGTCCTGGTGATCCTCGACGAGAACGAGCGGGTGCTGGCTGCCAGCCCGAGGGCGAAGCGAGCGCTGCCCGGCCTCGAGGTCGGAGGGCCGGTTCCGGAGGAGCTGCACGCACCCGCGGTCGTGCGGGTCGACTACGAGCTCGAGGGCCGCCGCGAGTCGCTTCTGAAGCTCGCTGAGCCAGAGCTCGCGGCGTACGAGGAACTGCGATCTGGATTCACGGGCGTCGTGTCGCACGAGTTGCGAACTCCGCTCGCGCGGCTGCTTGCCCTCCTCGAGACGGCCCTCCTCCCGGGCGCGGACCGCGACGAGCTGATCCTCCAGGCGCGTGCTGAGGTCGAGCAGATCCGCGGGCTGATCGACGAGGTCCTCTTCCTGAGCGAGCTCGAGACCGGCCGTGAGGTCGTCTCGCTCGGGATGACACCGGCGCTCCCGATCCTGAAAGAGGTGCTGTCGGGCCTCGCGGAAGCAGCGGGGCGAGCTGGAGTGGACGTGCGTGCCGAGGGCGACCCGGGCCTCGAGCTTCCGCTGCGCCCGCGGATGCTGCGAGTCGTGGCGGAGAACCTGGCGGAGAACGCCATTCGCTACGCCGGGCAGGGAGCGAGCTTCTCGCTCTCGGTCGAGCGGCCAGCCGGCGGCGGCGTCCTGCTGCGGGGCAGGGACGACGGAGCGGGAGTCCCGGAACAGGAGCTGGCGAGGCTGTTCGAGCGCTTCTACCGCGCCGACCGCGCTCGGACTTCTCGCGGGACCGGGCTCGGGCTCGCGATCGCGAAGCACATCGTGACGTCCGGCGGCGGGACGATCGAGGCTCACGGCGGTCCCGGCCGGGGGGTCGAGATCCGCTGCTCGTTTCCGCCCTGACGAGCCGGCGCCGCTCTCGCGGCGCCAGTCGTGCTGCGGGGGAGGAGCTGGGAAGCGCTAGGCGTGGAGGCGCTTGAGCGTTGCCTCGGCCTTCGCCTGGACCACCTTCGGAACCGGGACGAAGAGGTATTTCTGCGCTCCGGAAACTCTCTGTCCGGTGGTGACGGCCCAGGTGATAAACCGTTTGAGCTCGGTTGCTTTGGAGGTCTTGAGCGGAACGATCACGTAGCTGAAGGTGCAGATGGGATACGCCGTTGCCTGAGACTTGGGCGGATCGACGATCGACAGCTCGTTGTTCGCCGGGACCCGCTTCACCGTCGCCGCGGAGGCTTGGATCCCCCGAATTCCGGGGAGGGTGAACTTCTTCGCCCTGTTCTGGACCTTGAAGAACTTGAAGTGGCTCTTGAGTGAGTAGGCGACGTCGACGTAGGTGATGCCGCCTTCGGTACGAGAGAGCGCTGAGGCGACGCCCACGCTCTTGGCGGCGCCGATCCCGGTCGGGAAGTTGACCTGCGTGGACTTGCCGACCTTGCGGCGGAACTCGGGGCTCACCTTCGATAGGTACTCGGTGAAGTTGAAGGTCGTCCCACTGCCGTCCGAGCGGTAGATCGGCGTGATCTTCGTGGACGGCAGCTTCACGCCGTTGTTCAGGCTCTGGATCCGCTTGTCGTTCCAGCGGGTGATCTTGCCGAGATAGATATCGGCCAGAACGGGCCCGGTGATCTTCAACCCGTAGGGCGCACCCGACAGGTGGTACGGGACGGACGTCGCCGACAGCGCCCACGGAATCTGGACGCAGCCGTGGCACGCGCCGAACTGCTCGGGTGTCAGCGGTGCGTCGCTCGCACCGAAGTCCACCTGGCGGTTCGAGATCGCGGCGATGCCGCCGCCGCTGCCGATCGGGTTGTAGTTGATCGAGGCGCTCTTGTACGAGCCGACCCACAGCGACACGAGCGGGAACACGAACGAGCTCCCGGCGCCGCTCAGCGAGGCCGAGCTTCGCTTTGCGGTCGCGGCGCCCGCGGCGACGCCGAGCCCGACCGCAAGCACGAGCAGCGCAGCAAGAAACCTTCTCCTCTTCACGGGATCTCTCCTCTCCTTCTCTCCGGAATTCATCGTCCCGAGGAGAATGCCCCCGCCGCCCGCGGCTTTGGGCATCCGGCCGGTTGAGATCCGGTAACGGGGTGGTGAACGGGCCTCTATTCCGCCGATCAGGCGATTAGTCTCCCGGGGGTCCGTTGAGCGCCGTTCCGACACCTCTGCGAGCCGGCCGGCGCTTCGGCGACCGCATCGGCGACACCACGCTCTACATCGTCACCGCAGCGGCATCGCTCGGCGCGATCGTCCTCATCGGCGCGATCGCCTACAAGGTGTTCACCGGCGCCGATCTCGCGTTCTCGAAGTTCGGCTTCGGCTTCATCGTCCACCGGGTCTGGGACCCGGTCAAGGAGCACTTCGGAGCGCTGGACTTCATCTTCGGCACGGCGCTCACGTCGTTCCTCGCCCTCCTGATCGCGACGCCGCTCGCGATCGGGATCGCCCTTTATCTGAGCGAGCTGGCGCCGCGTTTCGTCCGTGACGTCGTCGGAGCGCTCGTGGAGATGCTCGCCGCGATTCCGAGCGTGATCCTCGGGCTGTGGGGGATTCTCGTGCTCGGGCCGTTCGTGCAGAACCACATCGAGCCGTTCCTGCACTCGGCACTCGGGTTTCTGCCGTTCTTCCAGGGCTCGACGTCGCCACTGGGTCTCTTGCCCGCAGTCCTCGTCCTGACGATCATGACGGTCCCGATCGTCGCGTCGATCAGCCGCGAGCTCTTCCTGAGCGTGCCGCCCGAACTCGAGGAAAGCGCGCTCGCGCTCGGCGCCACGCGCTGGGAGATGGTGCGCGGGGTCGTTCTGCCGTACACGCGGCCGGGCATCGTGGCGGCCGTCATTCTCGGGCTCGGGAGGGCGCTCGGCGAGGCGATCGCGGTCACCCAGGTGATCGGCATCACCCAGGGCATCCACTGGTCGCTCTTCGGCCCCGGCGACACGCTTGCGAGCCGGATCGCGCAGCAGTACCAGAACGCGAGCCCCGGCACCCTGCAGCTCTCCTCCCTCATCTACCTCGCTGCGATCCTGCTCGTGATCGCGCTGATCGTGAACCTGGTCGCGCAGCTGATCGTCCGGCGATTCGAGTTCCAGCGGACGGGAGGCAGCTACCTCTAGTGGACTCCCGCGCCACCCAACTGTTCACCACAGACCGTCGGCTGAGGCGGCGGAAGATCGTCAACCGCCTGATGGAGGCGCTCGCTTCGCTCGCCTCGCTGCTCGCCGTCGCCGTCCTTGCGATCGTCGTGATCTCGGTGGTCAAGCGGGGGGCCGGCGCGCTCAACGTCGACTTCTTCACGAAGACGCAGGGACTGTTCGGAGAGAGCGGCGGCCTCGCCAACGCCGTCGTCGGCAGCATCGTCCTCGTCGCGCTCGCAACCGCATTCGCGCTGCCGGTCGGGATCCTCATCGCGATCTACGTCAGCGAGCTGGCGCCTCCCCGCGTCGCCAACGTCGTCCGGCTAGCCCTCGACGTCACCAACGGCGTCCCGACGATCGTCATCGGGATCTTCGTCTTCAGCGTGCTCGTCGTCAGCCAGGGGCAAAGCGGGCTGGCGGGGGCTGCTGCGCTCGGGATCATCGCGCTGCCGCTCATCTCCCGCTCGACCCAGGAGATGCTGCGACTTGTCCCGACGACGCTGCGCGAGGCCGGACTGGCCCTCGGCGCCAGCCGCTGGCGCACCGTCGTCGGGGTGATCCTGCCGACGAGCTTCGGCGGAATCCTGACCGGGACGACCCTTGCGATTGCCCGCGTGGCCGGCGAGACGGCTCCGCTGCTCTTCACCTCCGCCCTCACAGCGCAGGCAGTGACGTGGGACCCGAGACAGCCGCTCCAGTCGCTCCCGCTCTCGATCTTCCAGCTTTCGGACTCCCCGGACCCCGCAGACCACGCCCGCGCATGGGCGGGCGGGATCGTGCTGATGGGATTCGTGCTGATCACGAGCCTGGCAGCGCGCGCGTTCCTCGCCCGCAGCCGGCGCAAGCTCTCGAAATGATGAAGGAGGCTGTGACCGAGACGGCTACGATCACACCCTTGGCTCCGCTCGAGATCGCGCAGCGCAGCGACCACCTGGCCTTACCGACGCAGCGCGAGTCCGTCTTCAAGATCGAGGGGTTGTCGGTCTCGTACGGCAAGACGCCGGCGATCACGGACGTCTCCTTCGAGATCTACCGCAATATCGTCACGGCGATCATCGGGCCGTCGGGCTGCGGGAAGAGCACGTTCATCCGCACGCTCAACCGGATGAACGACCTCGTTCCGAGCGCGAACGTCACGGGCCAGGTGCTCTACCACGGAGAGAATCTCTACGGGCCACGAGTCGACCCCGTTCAGGTCCGCCGCCACATCGGAATGGTGTTCCAGAAGCCGAACCCGTTCCCGAAGTCGATTTTCGACAACGTCGCCTGGGGGCTGCGTGTGCTTGGGATGAAGGACAACCTTCAGGACCGGGTGCAGAAGGCGCTCGAGTCGGCCGCGCTCTGGGACGACGTCAAGGACCGCCTCAAGAAGAGCGCGCTCGGCCTCTCGGGTGGTCAGCAGCAGCGGCTCTGCATCGCCCGCGCGCTGGCGGTCGAGCCCGAGGTGCTGCTGATGGACGAGCCAGCGTCGGCGCTCGACCCGATCGCGACGACGCGGATCGAGGACTTGATGCACGAGCTCAAACGCGAGTACACGATCGTGATCGTCACGCACAACATGCAGCAGGCCGCCCGCGTGGCGGATATGACGGCGTTCTTCAGCCTCGAAGTGCTCCCTGACCGCTCGCGCACCGGCATCCTCGTCGAGTACGACGCGACGCAGAGGATCTTCACGCAGCCGTCCGACAAGCGGACGGAGGACTACGTCACGGGTCGATTTGGATGAGGATCGGCCTCCAGGAAGACCTCGACTCGATCAACGCCAACCTGCTCGAGGAGGGCGACCTCGTCCTGCGCTCGTTGCGCGCGGCGATCAACGCCCTGCGGGGTGCCGACGTCGAGCTCGCGGACGAGGTGATCGCGTTCGACGACGAGGTCGACCGGCGGTACCTGGCGATCGAGCAGGGGATCGAGGTGCTGCTCGCACGGCAGACACCGGTCGCAGTCGATCTGCGCCTCGTTCTCGCGATGCTGCACGCGAATCTCCATCTCGAGCGGATGGCCGACTACTGCGTGACGATCGCCAAGCTGACGAAGCTCGTAGCCGATGTCGAGCCCGAGCCTCGGATGATTCAGGCCTTCGAGGAGATGGGGGAGCGAGCCGAGGAGATGATCCGGGTCGCACTCGACTCGTTCGTCGAGCGTGACGTCGACGGCGCGTCGTCCCTCGTCGAGCTGGACGAGCTGATCGACCGAGCCAACAGGCGGGTCGTGCGCCACGTCCTCGAGCTCGGGCCCGATCCCGCCCTCACGGAATGGGGGCTGCGGATGATCGTCGTCTCTCGCTGCCTCGAGCGGATCGGCGACCACGCCGTCGACATCGGCGAGCAGACCGCGTACCTGGTGACCGGCGAGTTCCGCGAGTTCACCGACGCCTCACATCAGGGCGAGAGCCCGCCGGTCTAAAACAGGCCCTGCACGGGCCAGTAGCAGGCCGCCGCCATGAGCCCCGCCGCGGGAATCGTCAGCACCCAAGCGGTGACGATGTTTCCGGCCACGCCCCAGCGGACGGCCGAGAGCCGCTTCGTCGCACCCGCGCCCATGACGGCTCCGGAGATGACGTGGGTTGTCGAGAGCGGATAGCCGAAGTGCGTGGCGAGGTAGATCGTCGCTCCGGCCGAGGTCTGGGCGGCGAAGCCGCTCGCCGGCTCGATGTCGAACACACGCTGGCCGAGCGTCCTCATGATCCGCCAACCCCCGACGTAGGTGCCGCCGGCGATCGCGACCCCGGCTGCGATCTTTACCCAGGTCGGGATGTAGAAGTGGTCGATGGTGCCGTTCGTGAACAGTGCGAGGGCGATCACTCCCATGGTCTTCTGGGCGTCGTTCGCGCCGTGCGTGAAGGCCACGAAGGTGCCCGAAGCGAGCTGGCCGAACCGGAAGCCGCGGTTCGCGAGCCCGACGGTCACCCGGAAGAAGAACCACAGGATCAGCACTAGGAGCAGGAACGCTCCGACGAAGGCGATCACCGGGGCGAACAGCGCCGGGATCACCACGTTGTGGACGAGCCCGTGCCACTGAACACCGGCGGAGCCGGACTGGACGAGGGCGGCACCCACGAGCCCGCCGATCAGAGCGTGGGACGAGCTCGAGGGCAGCCCGAGCCACCAGGTGAGCAGATTCCACACGATCGCCCCCATCAGCGCCGCGAGCACCGTCTTGTCGGTCGCGAGGCCCGTGTCGATGATCCCTTTGCCGACCTTCTTGGCGACCGCCGTGGTCACGAAAGCGCCCGCCAGGTTCGCCACAGCCGCGATCAGGACCGCCATCCGCGGAGTGAGCGCCCGCGTCGAGACCGACGTGGCGACCGCGTTGGCGGTGTCGTGGAACCCGTTCGTGAAGTCGAAGCCGAGCGCCACGACCACCACGACAACGAGCAGCGCGCTATTCAACGATTCTTGACGAAGATCGCCTCGAGCACGTCGGCGGCGTTCTCACACGCGTCGACCGCCTCCTCGAGGTGCTCGTGGATGTCCTTCCAGCGGATGATCGAGATGGGGTCGTCGCCTGAATGGAAGAGCTCCGAGACGGCCTCTCGATTGAGCCGGTCCCCCTCGTCTTCGAGCTCGCGCAGCGCAGTCAGCTGGCGGCGCGAATCCTTGAAGCCCTGGAGCAGCTCCACCGCTTCCTGGATCTTCTCCGCCGCCCGCAGGACCACGTCTCCTTGCTCTCGCGCCTTGCCCCGGATCTCCCCCACGTCGTAGCCGAGGATGTTCCCGGCCGCCTCGTCGATGTGGTCGCAGATGTCGTCGAGCGCGCCGGCGAGCCGGTACATGTCCTCCCGGTCGAAGGGCGTGACGAACGTGCGGTTGAGCAAATCGACGATGTCATACGTGAGCCGGTCGCCTTCATGCTCGAGCTCCTTGATGTCCCAGCTCAGGCTCCTCGCGTCAGGGTGGCGCTCGAGAAGCTGGACGAGGAGGCGGGCGATCTCGACGGCGTTGGCCGCCGCCTGCTTGTAGAGCTCGAAGAACTCCGTTCGCTGCGGGACGAAGCGAATCGGCGACATCGCGCGGCTTTATAACGCCTCTGAGAGAATGGCGTCGGACAGCCGCGGCCACGCCTCCTTCGCCCAGTCGCCGAACTCGCGGTCGGTCAGGCACGCCAGCGCCAGCCCAGGACCGGGGTCGACCCAGAGGAAGGTGCCTGCGCCGCCGAAGTGCCCGAACGTCATCGGGGAGTTGCCGAAGCCGGTCCAGTGCGGCTCCTTCGCATCCCTGAGCTCGAAGCCAAGCCCCCAGTCCATCGGCTCGAAGCGGCCGAAGTCGGGCAGCACTCCGACGAGCCCCGGGAAGGCGACGGTCGTTGCCTCCGCGAGCGTCTCCGGCGCGATCAGAGTCGGCGAGAGCAGCTCGTGCCCCAGGAGGACGAGGTCGTCGAGCGACCCCCAAAGGCCCGCTCCGGCGTCGCCGCGCAGCTCGGCGCGCATCCCGAGCGGCTCCAGCACCGCGCCGGAGAGGTAGGCGGGAAAGGGCATCTCGGCGCGCTCCGCCAGGTGATCGGCGAGCACCTCGAACCCCGTGTTCGAGTAGATCCGCCGCTCGCCGGGGCGGGCGATCGGCGCCCCGCCCTCGAACGGGAGCCCCGACGCATGCGCCAGCAGGTGCCGGACGGTCGAGCCGGGAGGCCCGGCCGGCTCGTCGAGGTCGACGGTTCCCTCCTCCGCCGCGACGAGGACAGCGAGTGCCGTCACGACCTTCGTCACGGACGCCCATCGGTAGACGTGGCCGTTCCCGTGCCTGCCTAGGACACGGCCCGGCGCGAGCACGGCAGCGGCCGCGTGGGCCGCCCCCCACTCCTCGATCTGACGCAAAGCCTCCACCGCGGCGATACTACGAGCCGCCATGGAGCCGTGGTCTTACGAGTTCCGGGGACGCCTCGACGAGCACGTCTTCGAGAGCGAGGTCCTGAAAGGAAACCCGCTCGGCGACCCGCACCAGCGGCCGCTCTGGGTCTACGTCCCTCCGGGCTACGACGACGAGCCGGACCGGCGCTATCCGAGCGTCTACGCGATCCAGGGGATGACCGGGCAGATCGACATGTGGCGGAACCGGTTCCCGTTCCGGAAAAACTTCCCCGAGCTCGCCGACGACCTCTTCGCCGGCGGGGACGCCAAGCCGTGCGTCGTCGTCTACGTCGACTGCTGGACGTCGCTCGGCGGCAGCCAGTTCCTTGACTCGCCCGGCACCGGCCGCTACCACACCTACCTGTGCGAGGAGGTTGTCCCGTGGGTGGACGCCAACTACCGCACGCTGCCGGCGGCCGCGCACCGGGGGATCGCCGGCAAGTCGAGCGGCGGCTATGGGGCGATGGTGACGCCGATGCTCCGGCCGGATCTGTTCGGCGGCCTCGCCACGCACGCCGGCGACGCCCTGTTCGAGTGCTGCTACCAGTCGGAGTTCGCCCAGGACGCCCGCGCGCTCCGCGACGAGTACGAGGGCTCGTACGAGAAGTTCTTCGAGGATTTCCGCTCGCGGCCGCCGCTGTCGAAGAAGAGCGACTTCCACCTGCTCGACAGCTACACGATGGCCGCCTGCTACTCCGCCGACGAGGACGGGGCGGTGCGGCTGCCCTTCAACCTCGCAACCGGGGAGCTGCTGCCCGAGATCTGGGAACGGTGGCTGGCGTGGGATCCGGTGCGGATGGTGCCGCGCTACGCCGATGCCCTGCGCTCGCTGACGGCGATCTACATCGACGCGGGCAAGAACGACGAGTTCTATCTCGACCTCGGCGCGGAGGCGTTCCGGCGGGCGCTCGAGGAGATCGGCGTCACCGACGTCTTCTTCGAGCTCTTCGACGGGACGCACATGGGAATCGAGTACCGGTATCCGCTGGCGCTGAAGTACCTGGCCGAGCGGCTGTCGCCGTAGCGTGGAACGGCGCCTGATCTCTTCGGGCTCCGATTGGGAAGCTCGCTACGGCTACTCCCGGGCGGTCGTCGCCGGCAAGCACGTCTACGTCTCGGGCACCGCTCCGATCATGCCGGACGACGCCGACCCTCCCGCCGACGCGTACGGACAGGCCCGGCGCTGTCTCGAGATCCTGCTGGTCGCGCTGACCGAGGCGGGCGCAACGGCGGAGGACGTCGTGCGCACGCGCCTCTTCGTGACCGACCGTGAGCACCTCGCCGAGGTCATGCGCGCCCACGGCGAGGCGTTCGCCGACGTGCGACCCGCGTGCACCGGAATCGTCACGAGCCTGCTCGACCCGCGCTGGCTCGTCGAGATCGAGGCCGAAGCGGTCATCTCATGAGCGCATTTGCGTGGCTCCTCGTCGCTGGGGCTGCGGTGGTCGCCGCCTACCTCCTCTTCGTAGGCATGCTGCTCGTTTTCGGCCGAAGGCAACACGCGCGGGCGCTAGCCGGATTCGTCCCTGACTGCGCCGTCCTCTTCACGCGGCTACTGCGAGACCCGCGCGTGCCGCGTCGGAGCAAGCTCATCCTGGCAGCGCTGGTGGCCTACCTCGCTATGCCCTTCGATCTCGTGCCTGACTTCATCCCCGTTGTAGGGCAACTCGACGACGCCATCCTCGTCGTGATCGTCCTGCGCCTAGTGCTACGCGGCGCCGGGCCGGCGCTGATGGAGACACACTGGTTCGGTCCGAAGTCGTCCTTGGAGCTACTGCTACGGCTCGCCGGCTCTAAGATTCCGGGCCCAGTGTCGTTTGCAGCGCAACACCGGCTCTTCCAGAACTGGAGGCTCGTTCTCAAGGTCGCTCCGGTCGTCGCCTGCGCCGCGCTCGTAAAGGTGCTCTTCGATCAGCTCGGCTGGGAGACCATCTCGTTGAATCCGCTCTACACCGGTCTGGTGGCCGCAAACGTCTTCCTGCTCGGCTTCCTTCTCGCCGGCACGCTCGCGGACTACAAGGAGAGCGAGAAGCTGCCCGGAGACCTCGCGGCAAGCCTGGAGACGATCGCCGACGATTGCGTGAACCTGCACCGAGCCAAGCAGGCGGGAGTTGCGCTCGAGTGCCTTCGCCACATCCGCGCGCTCGCCGGCTCCGTGCTGAGCTGGTTGAACAAACGGGAGCAAACACCCGCAGTCCTGAAGAACGTCTCTGAGCTCAATCGCTTCTTCCTCGCCTTCGAACCTCTGACTCAACCGAACTACATCGTCCGCCTGAAGCAAGAGCAGAGCGCCATACGGCGCATGCTGATCCGGATCGAGACGATCCGCGACACCTCTTTCGTGGGCGCCGGATATGTCATTGCCAAGCTGACGACGCTGCTTCTCGTCGTCGGGCTTCTCCTGGTCGACATCAACCCGCTGCTCGACGCCACCTTCGTCCTCTGCGTCATCACGTTCCTGCTCGTGTACATGCTTCTGCTGATTCGAGATCTGGACAACCCCTTCGACTATAGGAACGGGCAGGCAGGGGCAGCGGAGGTCTCGCTGCAACCGCTCGAATCCCTGGAAGATCGCGTCACTCGACAGATCGACGCGCTCTCCGGGCTCCCTGCTGAGAGGGCCGCAACGAGTTGACTGGTAGACGGCGCGAGACCAGTTTCGCGCCGCTGTCCACCCCCGGCGCCAGGCTGGCGATCCTGACCGGCCTTTACGTCGGGGTGGTCTGCGCCGCGCAGATCGGCGCGAACAAGATCGTCGAGCTTCCCTGGCAGGACCTGACCGCTCCCGGCGGCACCTACCTGATCGGTCTCGCGCTCGCCCTGATCGAGATCGCCCACCACACCGCTCCGACGCGCCGTGAGGGCTGGCGGAACGCTCAGATCATGATCGCGATGGGCTTCCTCGCCTCGGGGATCCTCGCCGCCTGGATCGCGATCGTCGACGCCATGCACGCCGCCCGCCCGACGCACTTCGGCATCCTCGCCGGGACGTGGCGGATCGTGCTCGGGAGCCTCGCCGCCTTCGCGGTGTCGGAGACGGTCGACAACGGGATCGGCGCCTGGATGCGGGGCCGTGTGCCCGACCCGGTTCGCGTCGTCGCGACGAACGCGATCTCGACACCGCTCGACAGCCTGGTCTTCCTCACGGTCGCGTTCGGCTCGCTCGCGTTCATCGAGGGGCAGATCGTGGCGAAGATGGAGGCGACGATCGTGCTCGGCATCCCGATCGTCCTGATCCTGCGCCGCTTTATCGGAGGCGCAGATCGGTCTATCGTCCGTACGACATGAAGCAGGCGTACCCAGCTTCGATTACCGGCAAGGAGGCCGGCTTCGGGCGGGTCGGGAGCGTGCTCGAGCACCGCTTCGGCCACGGCGATCCGTACACGCTCGGGGTCGAGGAGGAGTACATGCTGCTCGACCCGGAGACCTTCGACCTCGTCCAGCACATCGACACGGTCCTGGCCGCCGTGCACGGGCACGAGCTGGAGGCGAGCATCAACCCGGAGCTGATGCAGTCGACGGTCGAGATCGCGACGCCCGTCTGCCGCACCGCCGGGGACGTCGAGGCGGCGCTGCGCGCGCTGCGCGGGACCGTCTGCTCGGTCGCTCACGAGAAGGGGCTACGGGTCGGCTCGGCGGGAACGCATCCGTTCAGCCTGTTCGAGCAGCAGCGGATCACGGCCCGCGACCGCTACCGGAGCCTCGTCGACCAGCTCCAGTACGTCGCCCGCCGCGAGCTGATCTTCGGCATGCACGTCCACGTCGCCGTCGACGATCCCGAGAAGGCGGTGCAGGTCGTCAACGGCCTGCTCAACGACATCGCCGGGCTGCTCGCGCTCTCCGCCAGCTCGCCGTTCTGGCGGGGGGAGCCGACCGGGCTCGCCTCCAGCCGGCAGATGGTGTTCGCCGCCTTCCCGCGCTCGGGCCCGCCGCCGCGCTTCCGCGACTACGCGGACTACGCCGAGGTCGTCGGCCAGCTCGAGCGCACGGGCTGTATCGCCGACTACACCCACATCTGGTGGGACGTGCGGCTGCACCCGCGTCTCGGCACCGTGGAAATCCGAATCTGCGACGCGGTCACACGGCTCGAGGACGCCGTCGCGCTGGCCGCCTACGCGCAGGCACTGGTGAAGCAGTACTCCGAGCGCTTCGACCAAGGGCTCGAGATCCCCACCTACCATCGCATCCTGACCAGCGAGAACAAATGGCTCGCCGCCCGTTACGGGCTCGAAGCGCCCGTGATGGACCTCGCCACCGGGCGGCGGAACCGCGTTCCTCTAGCCCAGCTGATCCGCCGGACGGTTCGAGAGCTCGTGCCGCACGCGCAGGAGCTCGGCTCGGAGCGTGAGCTCGAGGGAATCGAAGACATCCTCAAGCGCGGGAACGGAGCCGACCGGCAGCGCCGGATCTTCAACGCAAACCGCGACATCGTCGAGGTCGTCCGCGAGATCGCGGCCGCGACCGAGGTCGCAGCGGTTCCGGCTTAGCACCTAGACGAGCTCCGCGGTTTCCCGCAGTCCAAATCAGGAGCCACGCGGATGGCGCCGAAGCGGCGGCGTAGCAGTCTGGTCAGAACAACCACGGAAAAGTCGCCGTGGCACACGCACAGAGCGGCGACGAGTTCACCAGGAGGTGAATCAGGTGCGCAAGGTATTCGAACTAGGAGGATTGGTCGCCGCTGTCGTTCTGATCGCGTTTGGCATCACGGCGATCGTGATGGGCATCAACGGACGCAACACCGTCCACACGAACATCGCGCAGGAGTACATCGTCGGCTCGCCCGACATGACTCCCTCGGGAATCGCCACAGAGGCGAAGCAGGCGAAGCTGCCTGCGTCCATCGGTCTGCCCACGTGCAACGTCGCCGGGCTAGCGATCGACAACGGTGAGAGGGCCCGGTGCTTCGCTCAGTACATGCGGATCCACGCGCTGGAGGCCACGGGTGGCTTCACGTACTCGCAGATGGGCCGCTTCCAGGCCAAGCCCGACGCTCCGGCGGCTCAGCTCGCCAAGGGCGGCGGCACCGACAACGAGGTCTTCGCGGCCGTCGACCCGAAGACGACGCAGCCGATCTCCAACCCGGCTCGCAACATCTGGGTCACCGAGACGGCTCTGACGACTGCCCTGAACACGAGCTACATGGCCGAGCGGATCTCGCTCTTCGGCCTCGTGGTCGGGATCGCACTGCTGCTGTCCGGCCTCGGGTTCGGGATCCTCGCCGTCGGCGGGGCGCTCCGCAACGAGAGCAAGCTCAAGCTCTTCCGCAAGTCCGCTCCCGAGGGAACCGCGAAGACCTCAGTTCCGAGCGTCTAACACCGAGCAGCACAGAGAAGGACGGGCCGCCGAAAGGCGGCCCGTCTGCATCAGCCGGTCAGGAGCTCACTCGGAACGTTCGCGTGTCGATCACTCTCCGGGGCGCATTCTTTCCGTGGACGACGAGCTTGCTCTGGCCGGCGGTGAGCTTCAGCTTCATCCGCCAGACCGGCGCCTGCGATCCGCGCCAGGGCAGGTCGATGCACACGGCCCGCCGGTTGGCCGCGTCCAGGGCGTGCACGAAGGGGCGCCCACCCGGCCGCGTGTAGAGCGTGTAGACCCATCTCCCGCCCGCGCTCGCGACGCGGGTGATCGGGGAACCGCTCATCAGGCCCCACTTCTCTCGCGTGTCGAAGATCACCTTCTTGAGCAGGCGGTCGAGGACGAGGTCGTACGCACGCACGTAGTAGCGGCTCGAGCTCGAGCTCGGAGTCGTTACGTGCTGGATCAGGTACAGCGTGCGCGCGTCTGGGGACAAGGCATCGAAGGAGAACGTTCCCTTCAGCGTCACCGTCTGGCGCGCCCGAAGCGTGCCCGTGTCGAGCACCGCGAACTGTGAACGGTCGGGCCGAGTAGAGACGACGACGAGGGTCGTTCCGTCGGCGGAGAGGCCGCCGGTGGAGCCGTCGAAGGCGACCGTGGGGATGCCGTAGCTGCCGGGGATCGAGTTGAAGCGGACGACACGGCCTCCTCGTAGCTGTACCGCTTGGACGACGGTCCGGCGCCCGGCCGGCAGTGTGACGTATCGCAGGGATCCGTCGGAGACGCCGTCGGCACCGAAGGAAACGCCCGGCGAAGGGCCTCCCCCGTCGGCCGAAGCACAGGTGACGACAGCGGCTGCGATGACGAGAGCGAAGGTTGTGAGACGGCTGACGCGCATGGTCTCCTCCCAGATCGACATGACCTGACTACGTCGGCCCGAGCCCTGGAGGTCCGTGGACCCGAGATCGGGTGACGGTCGTATATCCGTCTGTGGACCGGTTTCCTCACGCCGTTCGTATAGTCCGCGCGCGATGGCGGTGCTCAGGCGTGGCGAAGCCGCTTGGGTGCGGGGGGCCCAGGCTGGATCTGCCTCGGATCTCGAGGCGCTGTTTCGCGCGCACTGGCCCCGTGCACACCGCGCCGCGTACCTCGTCGTCCAGGACGCCGCGGCGGCAGAGGACATCGCCCAGGAAGCCTTCCTCGGGGCGATTCGCGCGCTCGACCGCTTCGACCGCCGGCGCCCCTTCGGGCCCTGGCTCCACCGCATCGTCGTCAACCGGGCGATCGACTGGGCACGGGCCCGCGCCCTCCGCGCCGAGGTCGGCGGAGATGCGCTGGCAGAGAAGCCGGCGCCCGCAGCGGCCGGCGATTCGTACTCCGAGCCCACGGCCGCGGCGCTTGCCTCGCTCTCACCCGAGCACCGAGCCGTGATCGTCCTACGCCATCTGCTCGAGTACACGCCAGGCGAGATCGCCGAGCTGCTCGAGATCCCTCGCGGGACGGTGAACTCGCGGCTGCGCCGCGGGCTCGACCGCCTGCGCGAGGAACTCCCGGAGGACGACGATGAGTGACAGGGACGTCCGCCGGCGGTTACTGCTCATCCATCCGCCTGACGAGATCGGAGCGGAGAGACGCGCGTGGGCGGTGGTCCGAACCGCATTCGACGAGCGCGAGCCGGTCAAGCGCTCCCGGAATCTCGTCCGGCCCGTCCTCGTGATCGCCTTCGCGCTCGCCCTCATCGGCGCGGTCGTGAACCCACCCGTCCTCGAGGCGATCCGCAACGCCCTCGGCAAGGAGCACGAGAAGACCGTCTACCGCCAGGCGCTCTTCTCCCTTCCCACCGGCGGGCGCTTGCTCGTCAACTCGGACCGCGGGCCCTGGGTCGTGAAGCCCGGGGGCGGCCGCCGGCTCCTCGGGTCGTATCGGGATGCGTCCTGGTCGCCCCACGGCCTGTTCCTGACCGCGCTCGGCCCGCACGAGGTGGTCGCCCTGGAGCCGGACGGGAACGTCCGCTGGTCGCTCGCCCGGACAGGGCGGCTCGCCTCGCCGCGCTGGTCTCCGGAGATCGCAGGCTCGACCCGGATCGCGTACCTGCGGGACCGGACACTTCGCGTGGTCGCCGGCAACGACACCGGAGACCGGCTCCTCAGCCCGTCGGCAGCGCCCGTCGCTCCGGCCTGGCGGCCTGGTGCCCCATTCGTGCTCGCCTACGTCGCACCGTCGGGCCGGGTGCGTGTGGTCGCGGCCGACTCGCAGAAGCTCGTCTGGCAGTCGGGCGCTCTCCCCCACCCGATCGGGATCGCATGGTCGACCGACGGCACACGGCTGCTCGCTGTCCTGCCGCACTCGGTTGTCGTCTTCGGACGTGGCGGCAGGCGAATCGGCGCCGCGAGGCTGCCGGCTCCTCCCGTCACGGCGGCGTTCAAGCCCGGGAGCCATCGGTTCGCGGTCGTCTTGCGCTACGAGTCGTCCCAGCGAAGCGCAGTGATCGTGTTCGGCGCCGACCACCTCGACGCCGGCAATGCGCTTCTCTTCGCAGCGGACGGACGCTTCACAGATCTTGCGTGGTCTCCCGACGGGCGCTGGGCTCTGATCGGCTGGCCGAGTGCCGATGCCTTCATGTTCATCGGCCCGAGAGGCAAGCAGAAGGTCGTCTCCGAGATCGCGCAGCAGTTCAGCTCGGGGGGACGCGCGACCGCCGCCTTCCCAGCCTTTCCGCAGGCCGGCTGGTGCTGCGCTCCGTCGGGATGAAGCGGGCCGCGCTCCTCGGGGCGAGCCTCGTCCTCGCGCTTCCGGCGCTTGCATCCGCGGGTGGTGGCAGCTGCGAATCGAAGGAGGGGGACGCCTGGTTCACTGCGGCCGATCTTCGCTACCTCGCGCGCTCGGCCCAGATCGAGGAGCAGCACGTCCACTGGCGCCGCTCCGTTTCGCTCGGGCTTCCCTTCGACGGGCGGCTCCTCAGCGGCGTCCAGCTTCCTCCGCACGGGATCTTCTTCGCGACCTGGGACCCGGCCCTGAAGCGGAGTCCGAACCGAGCTTGGCGCCGGTGGGGCACGGACCGGCTCGTGAAGATTGTTCTTGACGTCGTCGACGCCTACGCCCTCGCGCATCCCAGGGCACCCGAAGTCCTGATCGGCGACCTGAGCCGTCCTCACGGGGGCCATTTCGGTCGCGAGTACGGCGGACTCGGGCACGTCTCGCACCAGAACGGTCTCGACGTCGATGTCTATTACCCCAGGCGAGACCGCGTCCTGCGCCCACCGAGGGCCGCGAGGCAGATCGACCGGCCCCTCGCACAGGACCTGCTAGACCGCTTCGTCCGAGCCAGCGCGGAGAGGATCTTCGTCGGCCCGCACACGGGGCTGCGAGGGCCAAGCCGGATCGTGTTCGCGCTCGCCCATCACGACAACCACATGCACGTGCGCATTCGCCGCGAGAACCGCGGGCAGATACTCGGCCGCTCCGAGCGAGGCCGGACGATTCGTGCGCTCGAGCTCGGCTTCCCCGGGCCGAGGCGAATCCTCGTCGTCGGCTGCATCCACGGCAACGAGCAGGCCGGGATCGCCGTCGTACGCAGGCTCGAGGCGGCGGCCCCGCCTCGCTCCGATCTCTGGGTCGTCCCGAACCTGAATCCGGACGGAGCCGCAGCGAACACGCGGCAGAACGCGCGCGGCGTCGACCTCAACCGCAACTTCCCGTCCGCGTGGAGGCCGATCGGGGCCCGCTGGGACCCGCAGTACTCCGGCCCGAGGCCGTGGTCGGAGCGGGAGAGCCGGTTCGCGAAGCGCCTGATCGTCCGGCTGCGGCCGCAGATCACGATCTGGTTCCACCAGCCGCAGGCACTCGTTCGGGCGTGGGGACAGAGCATCCCGGCCGCGCGCCGCTACGCCCGGCTGGCAGGCGCCCCGTTTCGAGCGATTCACTGGCTCGCCGGCTCCGCCCCGAATTGGCAGAACCACCGCTTCCCCGGAACGGCTTCGTTCGTCGTCGAGCTGCCCCCGGGCCCGCTCCCCAGCGGCGCCGCGGCGCGGTACGCGCGAGCGATCCTGCGGCTCGCGAATTAAGGTCCGCCCATGCTCGACGTCGGCGAGAGAGTGCCCGAGGCCACGGTCTGGCTCGAGACGCGCGACCGCGTCTCGCTCGGCGAGCTCGCCTCCGGCGAGGCGGTCCTGCTCCTCTTCTACCTGTTCGACTGGTCGGCGACCTGAACGAGCGAGCTGGAGCTCCTGCGTGACAGGAGCGGGGAGCTCGAAGAGGCCGGGGTGCGGGCATACGGCATCTCCCGCGACTCGCCGTGGACGCACATCGCGTGGAAGCAGGCGCTCGACCTCGACATCCCACTGCTTTCGGACTGGAACGGCGAGGCGACGGACGGATTCGGGCTCGGGCGTGAGTTCCAAGGGATGAAGGGCGTGCCGGCGCGGGCGGCGTTCCTGGTCGACGCGGGCGGTACGGTCCGCGGCGCATGGCGGTACTCGGACTCCGAGGTGCCCGACTTCGACGAGCTGGTTCGGGCCGCGCGGGCTTTGTCGCCCTAGCCTGCGGCCTCTATCTCGCCGGCGCCGTTCTCGCGACCTGGCCGGCGGTCCAGCACCTCGACTCGCACTTCCTCGCAGACGCACAGCCTCGGCACGCCGAGCCCGCCCCGGGGGACTATCTCCAGTCCGGCTACCAGCTCTGGCTCGTCGGCCACCAGCTAGAGCACGGGCACGCGCCGTGGCTGGATCCGTACTCGTTCCAGCCGGAGGTGAGCCCGCGGGTCAACTTCGGCGGGTGGCCGTTCGGGATCCCGTACTGGCCGCTCGAGGCCGCCTTCGGGCCCGTGGTCGCCTGGAACCTGCTGATCCTCCTCTCGTACCTGGCGGCCGGACTGCTCGTCTACGCGTGGCTCCGCGAGCTAGACCTCGGAAGAGGGGCGGCGCTGGTCGGAGGCCTGGCGTTCGCACTCGCTCCCTACCGTGTTGCCCAGAGCGCCGGGCACATGCTGGGGCTCGTCTCGATCCTGCTGGTGCTCGCGTTGTGGGCGTTCGAGCGGGGGCGCCGGGGGAGTTCGTGGTGGTTCCTGCTCTCGGCCGCCGCGCTGGGGTCGATTCCGCTGTCAGGACAGGTGCACCTCGCGCTCGGCGCGGTCCCCTTCTTCGTCTTCTATGCGGTGGTCCGAGCCCGTCAGCTGCGCGCCGTCGCCGGCGTTGCTGCTGCGGTGCTCGCAGCGATCGGCGCCGGGCTGCTCGTACGCTCTCTCGCCATCTCCGGATCGGTCGGAGCGGGCGGGCGGAAGCTGTCCCAGGTCACGCACTACTCGACCGGCTGGGACGGCTTCGTCAGCCGTCACTCACCGCACGGGAGCGAGAAGTTCGTCTACCTCGGCTGGGCGACGTTGCTCGTGGCGGCGCTCGGGCTCGGGTTGCTCGTCGCGGCGCGTCGTTACGGCCTCGCGGCGATCCTCGGGGTCGGGGTCGTCGTCCCCGCCCTGCTCGCGCTGGGGACGAACTTCCCGCTCTACTCGCCCCTGTGGCACGCGCTACCGCCGTTTCGCTACCCACGCGTCCCTGAGCGGCTCCTGCCGATCGCCTGCCTGTGTCTGGCCGCGCTCGTAGGTTTCGCGGCCTCGTACGGGCGGAGCCGCGTCGCCGTCCCGCTCCTGCTCGGCGCGCTGGTCCTGCTCGACCTGCACGTCAAGGTCTACGACGCCCTGCCGGCCGACCAGGGAAACAAGGCCTACGCCGCGGTCCGCGGACAGCCCGCAGGACGGCTGCTCGAGCTTCCCGTCTTCCTGCCGGACCGGCACTTCGGGAACATCTACCTCTACTACGACATGCAGGCGGCGCGCGAGCGGCCGGAGGGCTACTCGACGCTCGCGCCCGATGAGGCAGACATGACCGCGCGCCGGCTCCGCCCGCTCAACTGCGGGGACTGGAGCAAGCACCCCGGGCTGTTGCAGCGGCTCGGCGTCCGCTACGTCGCAGTCCACCGCGGGCTGTACGAGGACGACCCGCCGGTCAGGGCCAGCTGCCTCGGCCCCGCGGTGCGGGGACTCGTCCGCCACGGCTTCCGCTTGCTCGCCGCGGACGGGCCGACCGTGCTCTACGAATCGGGCGTGCGGGCGGCTCCGTAAGGAGTCTCCCGGGCATACCAATCGAGCCCCATCGTCTCGAAGCGAGCGGCGGCCTCGTGCAGCAGCTGCTCGTCCTCGCGCGCGACGCCGAGCGCCCTGAGCGCAAACGGCTCGGCGTAGGTACCGGAGCGCAGCCACTTCGGGGCCTCCGCCTCGATCCGGTCGCGGTCGCCGAGGGCGACGAGCGCGTCGAGAAACGCCGCCGGGGGCTCGATGCCGACCGCCGGCGCCAGCTCGACCAGCCGCTCGAGAGCCGTGACGTCGTTGCGGGCGAGCGCCAGCCGGATCCGCGGCGGCTCGAACCAGAAGCGATAGCCCTCCATCCCGATCGCGTCCGCCTTCGCCTCCAGGCGGCTGGCTTCGGTCTCGTCACCGCCGTACACGCGTGCGAGCGCGCAATGAAGAAGCGTGGTGACGTTCTGCGGGCAGGGGGTCTCCGCGGCCAGATTCGCGTCCACCGCCGCCTCCGCCTCGGGCGTCAGCCCTCGCACGGCGTCCCAGCGGCCGCCGAGCGTCTCCACCGCCACTTGGAGGGCCGCCCCGTGAAGGCGGTGATGCGGCGTCAGCCCGCGGGCCAGCTCCACGTGCAGCCGTGCCGCCTGCCTGGCCGCGACGAGGTCGCCCGCGTTCAGGTAGACCCAGGTGACGTGCAGGAGGGCCCTCGTCCGATCGTCGGGATCCGAGAGCGCGGCGAGCAGCTCGAGCTGCTCGTCGGCCAGGGAGTGGGCGTACGTCGAGTCCTCGGCTGCGCGCGCGGCGCTGTCGAGCGCCTCGAGCGCGAGCGAGCGCAGGTCCGCCTCCCCGAGTCGCTCGGCGACGGCCTGCAGCGCGCGGGCGGCCGCTGCGTCGTCACTCCACAACGAGAGCGCGTACAGGGCTCTCGCCTGGTTCCGCGAGCCCTCCTCGGCCAGCGAGAGCGCGCGCTCGATCCACCCCTCGACGAGCTCGGCGTCGGGCTCTTGCTTCCACATCCCCCATCGACGGACGGACTGGAAAGCAAGCTCCGTCTGCAGGTCTGCGGACGGGCCGCCGATCTCGATCGCCTTCTCCATCGCCTTCCAGAAGCCCTCGCCGTCGAACTTGAGAGCGTTCGCGCGGCCGATCCGGTGCCAGAGCTCCGCCTGTTGCTGCGGATCCGGCTCCAGCTCGAGCGCCCGCCGCAACAGGGCAAGACCCTCGTCCAGCTCGTATCGGGCGACGGCCGCAGCCGCCGCCCGTCGCGACCAAGCGACGGCCTTCCCGCGCAGAGCCTCCGCTTCCTCCTCCCGGCCGGCCCAGGCGAGATCGAGATCCTCCGGCTTGACGGCTTCGGCGTAATGGTGCGCGAGTATCGGCGCGTGCTCCTCGTCGCTGGCGCGCTCGAGCCAGTCCGCGAATCCGGCGTGCAGCGGTGCGCGCCTGGCCTTCGGCAGGCTCGCGTACGCGACCTCGCGGGTAAGCGCATGCCTGATCACGTACTCCTGCTCGCCCGCGATCGAGGAGCCCGCGTGCCGGCGGACGAAGTCTCGCTCCTCGAGCAAGTCGAAGTCCGGCGGGGCGCCCTCGATCAGCCGGCAGACAGGGCCGGTCCAGAAGGTGCGACCGATCACGGCCGCCGCCTGGAGCGCCGCCTTCTCGGTCGCCGGCAGCAAGTCGATGCGCGCGGCGAGCACGGCCTGGACGGAGTCGGGCACCGAGAAGCCCTGGGGAAGCTCTCCGAACGACCAGCCGCCGTTCCTCCGCGCGAGCACGCCCCGGTCGACGAGGGTCGCGACCAGCTCCTCGACGAAGAACGGGTTGCCCTCAGCCCGTTCGAGCACCAGGTCGCGCAGCGGCGCGGGGCACTTGATTCCGAGGAGCGCGTCGAGCAGCTGCCGCGTGTCCTCCGGCGGCAGCGCCTCGAGGCGGGTCAAGGACGCGTTCGGAGCTAAGCCCCAGCCGGGGCGGTGGTCGAGCAGTTCGAGCCTCGTCGTCGCGAGCAGGAGCAGCGGCCCGCGCACGCGCTCGACGAGGGTCTCGATCAGACTGCACAGCTCCGGCGCGGCCCAGTGCAGATCCTCGATCAGGACCGCCGTCGGCCGCTCCTCCACCAGTTTCTGGAGGAGTTCGATCCACGCTGTGTGCAGGCGCTCGCGCACGATCAGTGGGTGCATGCGCTCTGGCGGCTCGAGCCCAAGCGTGAAGCCGAGGCCGGCGCTGCCGTCGAGCCGCTCGGCGATCACGTCCGGCGAATCGCTCTCGAGGATCCCGAAGTGCTCCTTGAGCACCTCGCCGAGCGGCCAGTACGTGATCCCCTGGCCATACGAAAGGCACCGGCCAGTACGGAGGAGCGGCTGCTCCGACTCGGCGCTGAGCCACTGCCAGAGCTCGCGGACGAGCCGCGTCTTGCCGACGCCTGCGCCGCCCGCGATCGTGAGGAGGTGCGGCTCGCCGTCGGTCGCCACACGCCGGTACACCTCTTGGAGCCGTGCAAGCTCGCGTTCGCGACCAACGAAGACCGGCTGCAGGCCGCCGACGCCGCGCGGCCGCATCAGCGAGATCGCGCGCAGGAGCCGACGACAGGCGACGCCGCCCGGCTTCCCCTTCGCCTCGACCGTCGCCGGCTCCCCGAACTCGAACGCGCCGCGCGCGGCGGCGACCGTCCGCTCGCCGACGAGGATTTCGCCCGGGCCGGCGGCCTGTTCCAGGCGGGCGCAGACATTCACGGGATCGCCAGTTACGAACGAGCTCCCCTCGCGGGGCTGGCCCACGACGACGTCGCCGGTGTTGACGCCGATGCGCAGGGCGAGCCGATCGCCGAACAGCTCGGCAAGCCGGTGCTGCATCGCAAGCGCCACGTGGAGGGCGCGCTCCGCGTCGTCCTCGTGCGCCGCGGGCGCGCCGAAGGCGGCCACGACCGCGTCACCGACGAACTTCTCGACCGTGCCGTCCGCGCGCTCGATCTCGGCCGCCATCGACTCGTAGAACCGGTCGAGGATCGCCCGGGTGCGCTCGGGGTCCTCGCTGGCGGCGAGCTCCGTGGAGCCGACGAGATCGGCAAAGAGGACGGTGGCGAGCTTCCGCTCTTCGGCCGGCATCGAGAGCGGGCCTCCCTACATCCCCATCGAGTGGTACCCGGAGTCCACGTACAGCATCGTCGCGGTCACGTTGGCGGCCTCGTCCGAGAGCAGGTAGGCGGCGCCGGCCGCGACATCCTCGGCCGAGATCGGGCGGCGAAGCGGCGAACGCTCCTCGACGATCGCCTCCATCGTGGGGAAGCCCGCGATCGAGCGCGCGGCCAGCGTCCGCACGGGGCCCGCCGACACCGCGTTCACCCGGATGTTCTTCTGCCCGAGATCCCACGCGAGGTACTTGACCGATGCGTCGAGGGCGGCCTTCGCCACGCCCATCACGTTGTAGTGGGGAACGGCGCGCTCACCGCCCAGATAGGTCATCGTCATGATCGAGCCGCCGCCCGCAGCCTCCATCAGCGGCTCGGCCGCCTTTGCGCAGGCGACGAGCGAGTAGGCGCTTACGTCGAGTGCGAGCCAGAAGCGATCACGCGGCGTATCCGTGAAACGGCCTTCGAGATCCTCCGCCGCCGCGAAGGCGACCGAGTGGACGAGCAGGTCGAGGCCGCCGTCGAACGCGGAGCCGACCTCGTCGAACACGCGTGCGACGTCCTCGTCCGAACGCACGTCGCAGGCGGTGACGAGTGGGCTCGACACCGTCTCCGCCAGCTCGCGGACGCTCTTCTCGATCCGTTCCCCCTGGAAGGTGAAGGCGAGCTGCGCGCCCTCGTCGGCGAGCCTGTGCGCGATCGCCCAGGCGATCGACCGCCTGTTGGCGACGCCGAGAACGAGCCCTCGCTTCCCCTCGAACCGCATCGGGACGGGCGACTATAACCCCTTGAGCGCCGCTCTCCTTTCGGTACGCTGAGCGCCTTGCGCCGCATCGCCCTCCTCTTCGCCGTCGCTGCGGCGCTCGCGGCCGCTTCAGATGCGGGCGCGTCCTTCCAGCACATCCGCCGAAGCTTCGGGGAAATGACCCTGCCGCGGGTCCGGGCGGGGACGATCCACGTCCCGGCAGGGCACGCGGACGGCAGGATGCGCGTGATCGTCCGCCTGCGCCCGCCGCCGCTCGCTGCGGTCTTTGGCCGCAGCCTCCAGTCGGCCGGCGGCTCTCGCCGGCTCAACGTCTCCAGCCGCTCCTCGCGCTCCTATCTCGCGCACCTGGACGCGGTTCAGAAGGCGGCCGCCGCCTCGCTCGCGCGCGCGATCCCGAGCGCCCGGGTCTCGCGCCGCTTCGAGATCATCCTCGACGGGCTGACGGTCAGCGTCCCGGCGCGGCAGCTCCCGAAGCTCGTCCGGCTGAGCTTCGTCTCGAAGGTCTATCCAAGTCTCAGCTACATGGCGACGACGAACGAGAGCCCGTCCATCATCGAGGCCGACGCGCTCCACCAGCGGACGGGCGCGCTCGGGGACGGGGTGAAGATCGGCGTCGTCGATACCGGAATCGACCCGGCGAGCACGTTCCTGAACGGGAACGGGATGAACTACCCGCCCGGCTTCCCGAAGGGCGGGCTCAAGTGGACGTCGCCGAAGGTGATCGTCGCGCGCACGTTCCCCGGACCGGGCTCCGGCCGCTCCGGCCGCGTGGCCGTGAATCCTTTCGACCCTCACGGCACTCACGTCTCCGGCATCGCCGCCGGCCGCTCCGGCACCGATGCCCCGCCGAGCCGCGACCATCCCGGCGTCAACGACCTGAGCGGCGTCGCGCCGCACGCCTGGCTCGGCAACTACCGCGTCTTCACCGTTCCCACCCCGATCGGAAACGTCGCCGGCACGCCCGAGATCATCGCGGCGTTCGAGTCGGCCGTCCGTGACGGGATGGACGTGATCAACTTTTCCGGGGGAGGCCCGATGACCGACCCGGCCAACGACGCTCTGATCGAGTCGGTGGCGAACGTCGCGGCCGCCGGCGTCGTCCCGGTCATCTCCGCCGGCAACGACCGGGACGAGTTCGGGCTCGGCACCGCCGGGTCTCCCGGAGTCGCACCCGCGGCAATCTCCGTCGCCGCGGTCACGAACAAGCACGTCTTCACCCCGTCGCTCACGCTCGAGTCGCCGCACATCTCCGGCAATCCGAAGGAGATCCCGTTCCAGCCCGGGCTCTCGCCGTCGATCCCGGCGGACTGGGGGTCCGGCCAGCAGCTCGTCGACATCGGAACACTGATCGGGCGGGACGGCACGGGTGTCGAGCGGCACCTGTGCGGGCCGCCGACCGATCCGAATGGATCCTCGAACCAGCTCGCACCCGGCTCGCTGATCGGATCGATCGCGCTCGTCTCGCGCGGGTACTGCAGCTTCGTCTCGAAGGCCCAACGCGTGAAGGAAGCGGGCGGGATCGGCCTGGTGCTCGTCAACAACCGCGCCGGAGCGGTGAGCACGATTCCGGTCGCGATGGCAGTCCCGTCGGGGATGATCACCGACCTGGACGGGCAGCGGATCCGCAACGCGCTCGCAGGCTCGCTCGGCCGCGGTCTGATCGGAATCGACCAGCAGATCCGCCAGATCACCACCGACCGCAGCGGCATCGTCACCTACTTCTCGTCCGCCGGCCCGACCGCATTCGGGCACCAGCTCAAGCCCGACATCTCCGCCCCCGGCGGGGACGTCCTCTCGTCCGTGACGCGGCAGTTCGACCCGTCCGGGTTCTCCGTCTTCGACGGTACGAGCATGGCCGCCCCCCACGTCACCGGCGCTGCGGCCCTGCTCGTCCAGCTCCATCCAACGTGGTCGCCCCAGCAGGTCAAGTCGGCGCTGATGACGACGGCAGGCGCCGCCTGGGGCAACACCGCCCGCACGGTCGAAGCCCCGGTGACGCTCGAGGGCGCCGGCCTCGCGAACGTGAACGCCGCCGCAGATCCACTCCTCTTCACCGATCCTGCATCGCTGTCGTTCGGCGACCTGGACGTGAACCGGGGGGCCGCGCGCGCGTCGAAGCTCGTCGTCGTCTCGGACGCGACTGGCGGCGGCGGCACGTGGCAGGTCGAGCTCCAGCCGCAGTCCGCGACGGCGGGCGCGATGCTCGAGCTCCCGGCGACAGTCGAGCTCGCACCGGGAGGGGAAGTGACGTTGCCCGTGATCGCGACGGCCTCCGGCGGAGCCGCCGCAGGCGACGACTACGGCTTCATCGTCTTGCGGCGCGGTACCGAGACCAGACGCATTCCGTACCTGTTCCTCGTCACGCGCCCCGCGTTCGAGTCCGTCCAGCCCAAGCCGCTCAAGGTCTTCCAGACCGGAACGACCCGGTTCGGCGTCTCGCGGGCGAACGTGTACCGGTATCCGGCATGGGCGTTCGGGCCTCCGCCCGGCTACAACACCGGGCCGCCGATGGACGAGGGCGGCGCCGAGAGGGTCTACTCCACGCTCGTCAAGACACCGCTCGTCAACCTCGGCGTCGCCGTGTGGGGGCGGTCCCCGGCCGGCGCGATCATCGACCCGTGGTTCCTCGGCTCGCCCGACCAGAACGACGTCCAGGGATACGCGGGGACGCCGGTCAACATCAACAGCCTCACGTTCGACTACCACGTCGACCTCGGAACCGCGGGGGCGGTCTTCCCACGCCAGAAGCGGTTCTACGTTGCCGTCGACTCCGGCTCCGACCCCTTTACCGGCCAGCAGTTCCCCGGTCGCTACCTGCTGAAGATGTGGCGCAACGACGTGACGCCGCCGTCGATCCAGCTCGTGACGACGCGGGTCACTTCGGGCCGGCCGCTCCTCGTGGCTCGGGTGCTCGACAAACAGTCGGGCGTCGATCCCTTCTCGCTCGTGATCGGCTATCGCAAGGTCCTGGTGGGCGCGGCGGCCTACGACCCGATCTCCGGGCTGGTGCTATTCCCGCTGCCAAGGCAGGCGCCCGCGGTCAAGGCCGGTTCCACCCAGGCGATCCTGGTCGCCTCCGACTACCAGGAGGCGAAGAACGTCGTGACCGTCGGGCGGAACATCATGCCCAACACGAGGTTCCGCGCGGTTGCGATTCGCGGCGTGCGCGGACCTGCAGTCTCGTGGCTCGTCCCGGAGACCGGAACGTGCTTGACCGGCCGCGTGCGGCTCGCGGTCGCAGCGACCTCGACGTCACCGCTCGTCTCCGTCCGCTTCTTCGACGGCAACTCCTCGATCGCCAATGTCACCAAGGGGCCGGGCGGGCTGTACGTGACGGACTGGAGCGCGAAAGCGGTCCCGCTCGGCAAGCACACCCTCCGGGCGACGGCGCTCGACCGGAAGGGCCGTCGCTACACGGCTTTGCAGGTCGTCCGCGTGTGCAAGTAGCAGAGCGCGTCGCCGTCGTCACCGGCGGGTCGAGCGGCATCGGTGCTGCGATCGCGCGCGCGCTGACACGCGAAGGCTGGCGCTGCGTGCTGCTCGCCCGAGGCGAGGAGCGTCTGCGGGCCGTCGCCGAGGAGATCGGCGCCGAGCACGAGGTGTGCGACGTGGCAGACCGCGAGACGGTCGACCGGGTGGCGGCGGAGGTGCTCGCGCGACATCCGAAGATCGGCCTGCTCGTCAACAGCGCGGGCATCTCCCGGCGACGCGGCTTTCTCGCGTCGGATCCGGAGCCGATCGAGCAGGTGATCCGAATCAACTACCTCGGCGCGGTCTGGTCGCTGCGTGCGTTTCTCCCCGGGCTCGAGGCCGCGGCTCCGTCGGCGGTCGTCAACATCGTCTCGATTGCCGGGCTGGTGGCCTTTCCCGCTTCGGGCCCCTACTCGGCCGCGAAGCACGCGCAGCTCGCGTTCTCGCGCGCCGTCACCGCCGAGCTCCGTCCGCGCGGCATCCGCATGCACACGGTCAGTCCCGGCTTCGTGGAGACGGAGGGCTTCCCGCAGCGGGACATCCTGAAGATGCCTGTCTTCGGACGCCTCGTCATCGGGCCCGAGCGGGTCGCCGATCACGTGCTTCGCGTACTGAGGCGCGACCGGCGGGAGAGCGTCGTGCCCCGCTGGTACCGCATCGCTCCCCTGGCCCAGGCGCTCCTCCCCGGGTTGCTGCACCGCATCGTCAGCCGGGCCGGCTACCGCAGAGAGCGCACGTAAGAGCGGAGCTGGCCGAGGATCGCGGGCTCCTGGCGCGCGGGACGCCCTCGCGGCTCAGAGTCGCGCAGGAAGCGCGCGAGCCTGCGCGCCTCGGCGTCGTCGAGTGAGACTACGGCCTCGGCGGTCGCCTCGTCACCTTCGCCGTGCCAGACGCTGAAGCGAACGTGCCGTTCCTCGAGCACGGGCGCGAGGTAGCGAGAGACCCGAAGCGCCTTGCCACGGTCTCGGCCCACGAAGAACTCGACGAGCTTCAGCCGCTGAGGCTCGGCGCACCAGGGGCAGTAACGGAAAGACCCCTCCACTTCGCCGCCACATCGGGGACAGTCGCGCATGCCGAACCTCACGGCTGGACCCTACCGCGGAGAGAGCCAGTCCTGATTGGCGCCGAGGTGATCCTCGGCGCGCCGCAGGTCCTTGGGCGTGTTGACCGTGATCCAGAGCCCTTCGTGGCGGAAGGCGTGCAGGCGTCCCTCGGCGGCGAGCTCCGGAAAGGTGGTTTGCTCGTGGTCGCCTCGCTCGGGCATCCGCGCCAGAGCTTCCTCGTCCAGCACGTAGACCCCGCAGTTGACCCAGACCGGCAGCGTCGCCGTCTCGCGAAACCCTTCGACGACATCGCTGTCGTCGACGTCCACGAGCCCGAACGGGCTCTGCGGAGCGACCACGGTGATGGTGGCAGCGGGCCTTCGCTCGCGATGGCGCTCCCACAGCGCGACCAGGTCTACGTCGATCAGCTCGTCGCCGTTGAGCGCGTAGAGCGGGCCTCCCTCGGCCCTGAATTCGGCCGCATGACGGATCCCGCCTCCGCGCCCGAGCCGCTCCCGCTCGGGTGCGATCGCGAGCTCGATCCCGAGCCCGGAGAGCTCATGCTCGAACGACTCCGCCTGGTCGGCCGAGCAGCTCACGATCACGCGGTTCACGCCGGCCCTGGAAAGCTGGGCGATCTGGTAGGCGACTAGCGGCCGCCCGGCGATCTCGACGAGCGCCTTGGGCCGTCCACCCCCTGCATCGCCGAGCCGCTCCGCCTTCCCGCCGGCGAGGATGATCGCCTCCATCAAGCGAGGCCGGGCTTCGCGAGCAGGTACCAGCCGATCTCGACGCTGTAGACCTCGTGCCCAGGAGCCATCTCGAGCGCGCGCTCGCGGGCCTCGCCCTCGCAGCCGGCACGGTCGAGATAGGAAGTCAGCTCGCGCTCCTCACGCTCGAACTCGGTTCGCAGGAGGACGAGCCCGTTGGCCTCGAACAGGTGGCGGAGATCGACGTCCGCGAGCGCCCGCGCGTGGGAAGGGTCGCGGGCTCGCTCGAAGCGGTTGAGCTCGAGCGCGACGAGCGGGTCAACGGGTGCGATCTGGTCGACGACCAGCAGGTGGCCGTCCGGGAGCGTCGCCCGCGTGAGCTCGGCGACCGCAAGCTCCGGCCGGGCCACGTGATGCAGCGTGCGGACGCTCGCCGCCAGGTCGAACGAGCCGAGGCCGGGAGGCAGGCTCGTGACGTCGCCCTCGACGAAGGAGACGTTCGGGAAGTCGGCCGCCCGCCGCCGCGCTTCCGTCAGCATCTCGGGGACGAGATCGACGCCGACGACTTCGCGGACGAGCGGCGCGATCGCGAACGCGAGGGCGCCCGTGCCGGTTCCGGAATCGAGCACGCGTTCGTCGCCGCGGGGGTTGACGAAGCGGCGAAGCCGCTCCCGTACGGCCTCCCGGCGTGATTCCTCCAGCTCCGCGAGTCGGGCGGCGCTCGCGGAGAAGCGGGCATGAACCGAGTCCAGGTTGGTCATCCGGCTTCCTTCCGCGCGAGCTCGAGCGCTTCCTCGCGCGTCGAGATCGTCCCTGCGGCGCGCTCCTCATCGATCCGCCCGAGCAAGCGTCCGATTTGCGGTCCGGGAGGAAGCCCGAGCTCGTCGCCGCGAACGAGCGGCTCCGCCGGATCGGCAGCCCGTGCCCGCTCGACCGCTGCCGAGAGCTCCGGGCCACCGCCGAGCAGCTTCACTGCATCGAGCGCCCAGGGCTCGGTGCCCTGCCGAAACCGGTGGACGGCACGAGGAGAGTGCTCGGGTGGGAGGGCAGCCCGCAACAGGGTGCGAGCGTACCGCCTGAGCTCGTTCGAGATCGGGAGCCGCTCGAGCGAGGAGCCGAAGACGGCGACGAGCAGGAGCTCGGGGGACGCGTCTTCCTCGACGAGCCCCAGCCGGTCGAGCGAGCCGCCGAGTGGCGCGAGCAGCCCGAGCTCCTCGAGGCGGCGGTACGAGCTCGGAGAGAGCTGGAGGAGCTCCCCGAGTATCCGCTCGCCGGCCGGCCGCGCCACAAGGCCGGCAGCCTCTCGCACGAGCCGCTCCGTCTCGGCGTCGAGCACGAAGCCGAGCTCCTGCTCGAAACGGACGGCGCGAAGGAGCCGCAAAGGGTCGTCCTCGAAGACCGAGCCGGCCACGGCGCGAAGCCGCCTCGCCTCCAGATCGCCGCGTCCACCGTGCGGATCGACATGATCGCCGCCGGCGACCGGGCGCGCGATCGCGTTGATGGTGAAGTCGCGGGTCGCGAGGTCCTCCTCGATCCCATCCGGCAGAGGCGTGAAGTCGACGGTGCGGCCGTCCCTGTAGGCGACCCGCCATGCTCCGTGACGCTCCGAGAGTGGAAACGGCTTGCCGCCCGCCACCCGTGCATACGCGGCAGCGGCTTCCTCCGGCCGCCGGCAGGCAATGTCGAGGTCGTCCACGGAGCGCCCGAGCAGCTCGTCCCGGACGGCCCCGCCGACCACCCAGGCTTCCTCGCCGGCGAGGAGCTCGCGGACAGCGTCAAGCATCGAGGACCCGCCGCCGCGCCCGCTCGGGACCGGAATTGATCCTGCACACCAGCTCGTAGTTGATCGTTCCGGCGACGCGGGCGTGCTCCTCGACCAGCAGGCCGTCTCCGATCAGCGTCACGGGCTCGCCCGGGGACAGCTCCTCGTCCAGCTCGACCGCGAACGAGTCCATCGAGACCGTTCCGACGACGCCCCGAGGGCGGCCGGCGACCAGCACCTGTGTCCCGGCCAGATCGCGCCGGAAGCCGTCGCCGTACCCGACCGGAACGAGCCCGACCCAGGTCGGCCGCTCCGCGGCGAAGCGGCGGCCGTAGCCAGTGCTCTCACCCGGCGCGAGCCGCATGACTCGCGCGAGATAGCTGCGCCAGCTCAGCACCGGCTCGAGCCCGTCGTCGGCGGGATCGCCGTTGAACGGCGAGAGCCCGTAGAGCGCGACCCCGCAACGCGCCGCGTCGAAGCGCGCGGACGGGAGCCGAAGTGCGGCGGCGCTGTTCGCGACGTGGCGGGTGGGCCCCTCGTACGGGGCAACCGCCGCTCGGAAGCGCTCGACCTGCTCCTCGGCGAACGCCGGGTCGGAGTCCGCAGTCGCCAGGTGGCTCATCAGTCCGACGACGTTCGACGTCGGCTCCGGGAGCTGTGAGTAGCCGAAGCGCCCCATGCCCGTGTCCAGCTTCAGGTGGACTGGGATTCTCTCCGGAATCGGCCCGGGACCGACGGCCAGCTCGAGCCGGGCTTCGCGCGCCTGTGCGACCTCGTCCTCCGTCGCAGGGCCCATCACGAGGATCCGCGGCTCGCCCAGCCCGGCCTCTCGAAGCGCCAGCGCCTCGGGCACCGCCGCGACGCAGAGCGCGGTTGTGCCCGCGTCAAGCGCTGCCCGCGCGACGTCGGCGGCGCCGTGGCCGTAGCCGTCCGCCTTCACGACCGCCCAGAGCTCGGCACCGTCCAGCGCGCCGATCAGCCGGCGCGCGTTCCGGCGCAGCGCGCCGAGGTCGATGGTGATCTCCGAGCGGTGCACCGCGCTACTCCGACAGGACGCCCGGGAGCGCGGCGATCACGTCGCTCGCGATCATGCCGGCGGGCTTCCCTGCGCGCTGGGCGGCGAGGCCGTGAGCCGTGGCCGCCGCGGCGGCAGCGAGCCTCGGCCCCATGCCTTTCGCGAGGAAGGCCGCCGTGATCCCCGTGAGCACGTCGCCCGTGCCGGCGGTTGCAAGCGCGGGGACGTCCACGGAGCGAACGAGAATCCCCTCCCCCGGCGCGGAGATCAGGGTGTCGGCGCCCTTGAGCAGGCAGACGGCGCCGAAGCGCTCCGCGCCGCGCCGGACGGCCTCGAGCCGGTGGGCGTCGACCCAGGCGCTCTTCTCCCCGAGCAGCCTCCCGAGCTCGCCCGCATGCGGGGTGAGCACGGTCGGGCCCTCCCGCTCGATCGGCTCCAGCTCGAACAGCGCGTCCGCGTCGACGACGGCGGGCAGCTTCGTCTCCGTGAACAGCTTGCGCACGAGCTCCATGTTCGCCTCGATCCGGCCGAGACCCGGCCCGAGCGCGAGCGCGCTCGCCCGCTCCGCCGCGTCGAAGACGTCCTCGAGCGGGCGCTTGACCGCCTCGAGCAGCCGCGTCTCGATCACCGGCAGGGACTCCTTCGGCGCGCACACGGTCACGTAACCCGCGTCGGCGCGGAAGGCTGCCTCGGCGGCGAGGCAAGCCGCGCCGGTCATGCCCGGCGAGCCGCCGACGACGAGGACGGAGCCGGCCGAGTACTTGTTGTCCCGGTCGCCCTTGCGCGGGACGAGCCCCAGGATCTCGCGAGTCACAAGCCTGTGCTCGGTCTCGAGCGGCTCCAGCCCGATGTCGGCAACCTCGACCTCGCCGGCCTGAAACCGCCCGGGTGCGACCACGAGCCCGACCTTCGGCCCGTGGAAGGTCACGGTCAGCTCGGCACGGACGGCGGCTCCCGCAACCTCGCCCGTGGAGGCATCGACCCCCGACGGCACGTCGACGGCGACGACCCGCGCTCCCGCGGCATTGATCTGCTCGATCTGGCGGGCGGCCTCGGGGCGGGGCTCGCCGTGGAAGCCTGTGCCGAACAGGGCATCGACGATCACGTCGGCGTCGCGCGGCACCTCCTCCCCCATCTCGACGACGCGTCCCGCGAGCTTCTGCGCGGCGATCCTGCCGTCGCCGCCGTTCCAGCCCTTCCCGCACAGGGCGACGACCCGGGAGCCGGGGTAGCGGCGCGAGATCGCGTCCGCGACCGCACTCCCCGCCCGCTCCATCAACTCCGGCACGGTCTTCGGATAGCCGGGATAGCGCTCCTCGGCTTCGCGCATCTCGGCCGAGGTGTAGAGCGGCTCAAACATCGCGCGGCAAGACGCACGGGGGAACCCATGGTTTCCCCGTGAGCCCCCTCCTTCGCGCCCACGCAGGGTTCGGCACGAGCTTGGGCTCTCGCCGGGCCAAGCCCGGCTTCGCCCACGACCTCAAGTTCGTGCGACGGATCATCGTTCGTGTTCCGTGACAACGCAGATTGCGGCCGCGAGCTCCCGCGAGTGCGTCATCGACAGGTCGATCTGGCCCGCGCCGACCCGTTCCGCCCAGGCCTTCGTCTTGCCGGAGAGATGAACGCCGGGCTTGGGACGACCGCGGATCTCGATCTCGCGCCAGGTGAAATAGACGCCCGAGCCGAGCGCTTTCCCGACCGCCTCCTTGCCGGCGAAGCGGGCGGCGTAGTGCTGAACGGGATTCGGCCGAGAGTCGCAGTACGCGCGCTCGGCCTCCGTGAAGCACCTCGCCCGGAAGCCGGGGTACCGCTCGAGCGCACGGCCGACCCGGCCGATCTCGATCAGGTCAATGCCAATCCTCATTGTCTGACACGGGGGAACCCATGGTTCCCCCGTGAGCCCCCTCCTTTCCTGCTGCTCCCTGACGAACTGGGAGTTGGGCTCTCGCCGAGCAAAGCCCGGCTTCGCCCGCGGTACAGAGCTCGCGCGCGGACACAAGAAGACCAATCTTGTCGCGTCTCACGGATTGTCCTCGAGCCACTGGAGCAGGTCCGCGATCGACTCGATCACGGCGTCCGGGACGATCGCCGAGCGATCGAGCTCGTCCTGGCGGAACTTGCCGGTGCGGACAAGCACGGTCTTCATCCCAAGACGCTGAGCTCCTCCGATGTCGGCCTCGAGATCGTCGCCGACCATCCAGCTTCGCTCCGCGTCGGCGTCAAGGGCCTCGAGCGCGGCCTTGAAGTACGAGAGGCTCGGCTTGCCGAGGAGGGTGGCCTCGGTCCCGGCGGCGTACTCGAGCCCGGCGACGAACGCACCTGCGTCGAGCAAGGGGCCGCGCGCGGTCTGCCACCACCGGTTCCGGTGCATGCAGTAGAGCTCGGCCCCTGCCTCCAGCTCGGCGAAGGCGCGGGCGAGGTTCATGTAGCTGAAGACCTGATTCGTCACCGCCGTCTCGTCTGCCCCGCCGAGCAGGACGGCATCCGCGTTGTCGCCGACGAGCTCGATCCCCTTCAGGTCGTCGATGATCCGCGGCATCGTCAGGGCGAGCACGCGCCGACCATCGAGAGCGCGCGCGGCCGCGAGCGGCGTCGTCTGCAGCTCCTCCTCCTCGACACGGACGCCGCGCTCGCTGAGCTCGAGCGCGAGCTCGCGGCGGGACCGGGTCGTGTTGTTGGTGACGAAGCGGAGCCTGTGGCCTGCCTCACGCAGCTTCTCGACCGCCTCGCCCGTCCCGGGGATCACCTCCCACGAGATGTGGAGGACGCCCTCGATGTCGAGCAGAATGGCCGCCATGGACGGCGATTCTATTCGGGTCACGCGCTCGGTGATCGTCCCCCGCTCGGAGATCGAGCTCCGCTTTTCCCGCTCGAGCGGGCCGGGTGGCCAACACGCTCAGAAGACGGAGTCCCGCGTCGAAGCGGTCTTCGACGTCGAAGCCTCCTCGGCGCTCACCGAGCGGCAGAAGCGGCGCGTGACCATGAAGGCCGGGCCGGTCATCCGCGCGGTCGCGCAGGACGAGCGCAGCCAGTGGCGCAACCGCGAGCTCGCGATCGAGCGACTCGTCGACCGGCTTCGATCGGCGCTCCGAGTCGAGCGGCGCCGCGTTGCGACGAAGCCGACGAAGGCGGCAAGGGAGCGGCGCCTTCAGGAGAAGCGCAGGCGCGGCGAGATCAAGCGTCTGCGCCGTGCGCCTTAGGCTCTGGGTGCTCGCAACTCGTTGGAACCGCATCGAAAACGCCGATGGCTCGTATCGGCAACATCACCTAGATCGAAGGGCATCCCCGTCGTATGCTCTCCGGAAAGGGAGGTAATGAATGGCCGTTGAAGTCGACATCGACGTCGCGTACCTGAAGTCTGAGATCAAGCGCACCTACGCCGAGGTCTCGCAAGAGCCCGGGAAGGACTTCGTCTTCCCGACCGGACGCGAGTGGGCGACGGATCTCGGCTACCCCGAAGAGCTACTGGCACGGGTGCCCGACTCGGCCGTGGAGTCGTTCGCGGGCGTTGCCAACCCATTCTCGCTCGGAGAGCTCGAGCCGGGCGAGCGCGTGCTCGATCTCGGCTGCGGAGCCGGAACGGACACCTTGGTGGCGGCCCAGATGGTCGGCCCCGAAGGACGGGTGACCGGAATCGACATGACCCCGGAGATGCTGGCCAAGGCGCGGGGCGCCGCCGACGAGATGGGCGCGACGAATGTGGATTTCGTCGAGGGGGAAGTCGAGCAGCTCCCGTTCCCGGACGGGACGTTCGCCGTCGTGATCTCCAACGGCGTCATCGACCTGATCCCCGACAAGGACGCGGTCTTCTCCGAGATCGTCCGCGTGCTGGGGCCCGGTGGACGGATCCAGATCGCGGACGTCTCGATCCAGAGCCCGGTCAGCGAGGAGGGGCGCCGGGACATCGATCTCTGGACCGGCTGAATTGCCGGAGCTCTGCTGGAGGCAGAGTACGGCAAGGTTCTGGAGCGACACGGATTCGAGCGGATCGAGTCCGGCAATCTCGTCGCGACCTACATGCGCTCGAAGTTCGAGGACACGCGCCGGAAGGCGCTCAAGTTCGGCGCCAACGGATCGACGCACAAGGCGTACAAGCCCGAAACGAGCGAATGGCCGAGCACAAACGCTGGCAGCTGAAGGGAACCGTCCTCGTCGCCTGTAACTGCGACTACGGCTGTCCCTGCAACTTCAACGCGCCCCCCACTCCGGGCTACTGCGAGGGCCAGTGGACGTGGCACGTCGAGGAGGGACGCTTCGGCGAGACCCCGCTCGACGGGCTCAACTTCACGGTCGCGGCCAAGTGGCCTGCGGCGATCCACGAAGGCAACGGCGAAGCCCTGATCCTCGTCGACGAGCGGGCGGGCGACGCGCAGAGGGAAGCGATCGCGACGCTCGTCGGCGGCGACGTGGGCGGGCCCTGGGGAGTGCTCGCGTGGACGTGGCCAACCGTCCACGGGCCTCAGCCGGCCGCCTACGAGCTCGAGCTCACCGGCGTGGAATCGCGCGTCAAGGCAGGCGATTCGATGGAGCTCGAGCTAGAGCCGATCCGCAACCCGGTTAGCGGCGCCGAGGTCCACCCGAGCGGCATCCTGCCGGAGGGGATCGTCTTCAAGCAGAGCGACTTCGCGTCGTCCAGGGTCTTCCGCGTCGCTGATGGGATCGCGTTCGACCACTCGGGCAAGTACACGGCTGTCGGCCCCTTCGAATACAGCGGACCGGAATGAGGGCTCCAAGCTCTCGACCGCGCGCCGTCCGCCGTCAGTGGTCGTGTTCCCCCGCGTGCTCCATCGTGGCAGCCTCCCGCCCGAGCGGATCGAGGTAACGCTCAGGCTCCGCGTCGAAGCGCGCCTTGCACCCCGCGCCGCAGAAGAACACCGTCCGGCGCGCGAACCTGCTCCGGTGCGCAGTCTTGTGCCGATCCACCGTCATCCCGCAGACCGGATCCTTCGCGCCTCGCCGCAACGTGAGCGCGACGAGCGCCGCCGCCATTACGAAGAAGACGATGTTGAGGGCAGTGGTGTAGTTCCAGTGGACGCCGCGGTTCGCGATCGAGTCGATCGACGGCCGGTGCGTCGGGACGAGACCGGCCCCGCTGAAGATCCCGTCGACGATCAGCGCGGCGGCCGCCATCGTCACGAACATGATCGCCACCAGCCGCCAGGTGATCTTCCAGCCGTAGAACTTCACGTAGATGACGACGATCGGGAGCACGATCAGGTCGGCATAGATGAAGGCGATCACGCCGGAGAAGGAGATCCCACCGGTCCAGAGGACGGCTGCGAGCGGGACGTTTCCCACCGAGCACACGAACGAGAGCACGGCGACGAGCGGGCCGACGACGACGTTCTCGATCAACCGGGGGACGGTGGGCCAGTCGGTGACGAACAGGTCGTTGAAGAACGTGGCGGGTAACAGTGCGATGAACCCCGCGATCACGAAGCCGCCGACGATCTCCTTCCACAGCATCTCCCAGTCTCCGCGGAAGTTGTGCGCGACGTCGGACCAGGCCGAGACGGAGGTCAGGCGCTCTCTCCACGAAATCCCTTCGGAGGCTGCCATCGCGTGCTGGTGCCCGACCTGGGCAGCCTCGGCGTGCCGGCGAGCCTCCTCCTCGAGCCGGCGCGTGACGAAGAGCCGCGTCCCGAGCCACATCAGTGCGATCAGGAAGATGCCGCCGACGAACTCCGCCAGCGTGAAGCGCCAGCCGATGAAGATCCACAGGACGATTCCGATCTCGAATACGAGGTTGGTAGAGGCGAACTGGAAGACCATCGCGGCCGCAAAGCTCGCCCCCTTCTGGAACATCGAGCGCGCAATCGCGGTCGCGGCGTAGCTGCAAGACGACGAAGCGGCGCCCAGACCTGTCGCGAGCGCAACCGATCGGAGCCCGCTGCCGCCGAGTGCGCGTTCCATCCGCGATCGCGGCACCCACGCCTGAACGATCCCGGAGAGCAGGAAGCCGAGCACGAGCGCCCACCACACCTCCCAGCCCATCTGGAACGCCATCCAGAGGCCGTCGCCGATCTTGTCGAGCACGACCACACGGCGACCATAGCCCGCCTCCACCGGGTGAGCGTGAGATCATGCGCGTCCGACGGCCGCGTCCAGAACTTCGCGGACGGCTAGCGGCTGATGGAGGACGAGCCCTGGAGGATCCAAGGCATTGTGGCGTCGGCCCGAGTGCCGACCACCTTCCCGGTATGGATGTCCACGACCTTCAGCTGCCCCGGCTCGGACGATCCGTTGTCGTAGACGAAGGCGCGCTTGCCGTAAATCTGCTCCACGAAGACGTCGCCGGGCGCGAAGCGGTGGAAGCGAGGAATGCCTGACAACGTGTAGCCCATTAGCCCGTCCCCCAGGGGCTGCTGCGGGTTCTGTCCGCCGATCACGACGTAGTACCCACCGCCGCCCCAGGAAGACCCGGTCGCGAGCAAGGTGTCGCCGGTGACGGTGAAGCGGGCGGAGGAGTAGTCGATCCGCTGCGGGACCCACGTCCCGATGTCGATGAGCACCAGTCCCGTTCCGATGTGCCTCGTCCGGTCTCCGGTGTCGAGGTAGCGCACGGCCTGGGAGCCCGCCACGGCAAGCTTTCCCGTCGGAAGGACCTGCGCGTAGCGCCTCGAGCCCGCGACTTCGTCCGTAGGCTGGCCGCGGTAGGCGACGGAGAGCGAGCTGGTATCGACGTCTGCGATCAGGCCATTGGCAGAGACCACGAAGGCGCGGCGCCCGTCCGGGGTGAGGGCGAGCGCGCCGCCCTCGATGCGGTCCAGGACGACGCTCCGAGCCGTCCCGGCGGCATCGACGATTGTCAGCACGTTTCCCGCCACGATGGCGAGCCGGTCGCCCGCCCTGCGGATGGAGCCCGACTGTAGAGGGCTCCTGTCGAGCACTCGCCGTGCGCTGGGATCGACGACCACGAGCTCCCAAGAAGCCGATTCGCAATGCGCGACAACGACGGCCAAGCGATCGGGCGCGAGCCAGTCGGCTGTAAGCACGTATGCCTGGCCGAGAGAAACATCTCCGAGCGGAACAAGCGTCGCGACCTCGACGAAACGCAAAGACGCCTCCGGGCATTGGTTCGAGCCGTCCAGCCCGAAGGCGAGGATCGTGCGATCTGGCGAGTAGCCCCAAGCCTCGGCGATCGCCCCGAGCTCCAACCGTCGGCCGGGGAGCGGCCGCAGGTTGCGGGCGTTTAGCCGAACGAGTGTCGACGTCGTGCCGTTGCCGTCGATCCCGAGCGGCCCCGTGGGGGCATGCACACGAGGCTGCGCCGATCCGGTCGCGAGGAGCGCGACCACCGCCACGGCGAGCGCTGCGACTGCCTTGACCATCCCCTACCCGCTTAGACGGCCCAACCGCCCGCCGTAGTTGGCTACTCGACGGTGACGGTCTTCGCCAGGTTCCGCGGCTGGTCGACGTTGAGGCCGCGCAGCCGGGCGATCCGGTAGGCGAGCAGCTGGAGTGGGACGACCGCGAGCACGGCCTGCAGGAACGCCGGCGTCCGCGGCACGTAGATGACGTCGTCGGCGTGGTGCTGGATGTCCTCGTTGCCGTCGGTCGCGATCGCGATCACGTGGGCGCCGCGCGCCCTCGTCTCCTGGATGTTCGAGACGATCTTGTCGTAAACGTGGATATTGGTCGCGACGACGACCACGGGCGTGCCCTCCTCGAGCAGCGCGATCGGACCGTGCTTCATCTCGCCCGCCGAGTACCCCTCGGTCGGGATGTAGGAGATCTCCTTGAGCTTGAGCGCGCCCTCGAGCGCGACCGGCAGGCCGATGTGGCGGCCGAGGTAGAGGAAGAAGGGCTGGTCGTAGAAGCGCTGGGCGATCTCCTCGATCGGATGACTGGCGTCCAGGAACTCCGCCAGCTTGGCGGGGAGCTCGTGGACCTGATCGAGGATGAACTCGAGCTCTTCCGGCGGCATCGTCTTCCGCACCTGGGCGAGCTTCAGTCCGATCAGGTAGAGGAGCGCGATTTGAGCGGTGAACGTCTTCGACGCCGCGACACAGACCTCGATCCCGGAGCGCGTGTACAGGACGGAATCGACCTCGCGCGTGATCTGCGTTCCCATCAGGTTCGTGATCGCCAGCGTCCGCGCGCCGCGCTCGCGCGCGAGCTTCATCGCGTTGACGGTGTCGCGTGTCTCGCCCGACTGTGAGATGCCGATCACAAGCGTGTCCTTCGAGAGCACCGGATTCCGGTAGATCCATTCGCTGGCGATGTCGGGCTCGACCGGGATCCGCGCCCACTCCTCGATCGCGTAGCGCCCGACCACGCCCGCGTGGTAGGCGGTCCCGCACGCGACGATCACGATCCGCCGCAGGTTCCGCATCTGCTCCTCGTCCAGCCCGAGCTCCTCCAGCTCGAGGCGCCCGTGCCGCACGCGGTCGCCGATCGTCTCCCGGAGCGAGTCGGGCTGTTCGTAGATCTCCTTGAGCATGAACGTCTCGTAGCCGCCCTTCTCGGCGCTCTCGATGTCCCAGTCGATCTCGATCACGTCGCGGTCCTCGAGCACTCCGTCCTCGACGCTGTAGAAGATCGGGCCCTCGGGCCTGATCGCCACGACCTCGCCGTCCTCGATCAGCTGCACTCGCCTCGTCTCGGAGAGGAAGGCGGCGATCGACGAGGCCAGGAACGTCTCGCCCTCCCCGAGGCCGACGACGAGCGGGCACTGCAGCCGGGCGCCGACGAGCAGCCCGGGATGGTCGCGGTGGATGGCGACGAACGCGAAGTGACCCTCGAGCTCGCGGTAGGCGGCACGGACGGCCTCCGCGAGGTCACCGTCGTAGTGCCGCTCGATCAGGTGGACGACGACTTCCGCGTCGGTCTCGGAGGTGAACTCGTGCCCTTCGCCCTGGAGCGAGGTCTTGAGCTCGCGGTAGTTCTCGACGATCCCGTTGAGGACGATCGCGACGTTGCCCTCGTCGCAGCCGGTCAGCGGATGCGCGTTCTCCTCGCAGACCCGGCCGTGCGTCGCCCAGCGGGTGTGTCCGAGCCCGGTGGTTGCGCCGGAGTGATTGCCGCTGGCTTTCTCCTTGAGCACGCCGAGATTTCCGACCGCGCGGACGTAGTCGAGCCCGCCCTCTTCGAGCAGCGCGATTCCCGCCGAGTCGTACCCCCGGTACTCGAGCCGCTCGAGGCCGGCGACAAGGAGCGGCTTCGACGCTCTCGGGCCGACGTATCCGATGATTCCGCACATCCGCGGGGCCTCCTGATCCTCCGGAAAACGCCTCCCGAAAAACGACAAGCCCGGCGCACCGACCTAAGGATCAGTCAACCGAGCTCTCGTCGAACGAGAGCCGAGATCGTACCACAGAGCCCCCACGCGACCTCTTCGCTCTCGGCCTCCGCAAGCACGCGAACAAGCGGTTCCGTGCCGGACGGGCGGACGAGAACCCGGCCCTCAGTCCCGAGCTTCTCGTTGACCCGTTCGACCTCGTGCAAGAGCCTTTTCGGCAGCTCCCGCGTCGAAACGGGGACGTTCTCCTTGGCTTGCGGAAACCGCTGCATCACCTTCGTCGCCTCTGCGAGCGGGCGGCCTTCGAGCGCCGTGCAGAGGAGTAGGGCCGTGACGAGGCCGTCGCCGGTGACGTGGCCGTCGAGCCAGATCAGGTGACCCGACTGCTCTCCGCCCAGCCTGCCGCCCTCTCGGCGGAGCGCCTCGAGCACGTAGCGGTCGCCGACGTCGGTCGTGACGACGCGGATCCCACGTTCGGCCATCAGCGCGTGAAAGCCGAGGTTCGTCATCGACGTCACGGCGACGCGGTCGACACCGAGGTGCAACGCCACGATCGCAAGGATCTGATCGCCGTCGACGGCCTCGCCGGCTGCGTCGACAGCGAGCATCCGATCTCCGTCGCCGTCGAACGCGATCCCGAGGTCGACCCCCGAGCTCGCAACAGTCTGTTGCAAGAGCGAAAGGTCGGTGGCGCCGCAGCCTCGGTTGATGTTCGCGCCGTCGGGCTCGGCGGCGACCGCCGTCACCTCCGCACCGAGCCGGCGGAAGGCCTCCGGCGCGATGTCGGAGAACGCGCCGTTCGCGCAGTCGACGACGACGCGAAGACCCGAGAGATCGGTGCCGAAACGATCGACGACGTGCCCGAGGTAGCGATCCGCGATCCCGTCGTCGCGCTCGATCGCTCCCCCGCCCAGGCCGGTGTCTTCCAGCAAGCTCTCGATCTCCTCCTCGGCCGCATCGGGCAGCTTGGCGCCGTCGCGATCGAAGAGCTTGATCCCGTTGTACTCGGGCGGATTGTGCGAGGCCGAGACGACGGCTCCGAGATCGAGCGCGTAGAGCGCGACCGCGGGAGTGGGCAGCACGCCGGCGAGGACGGCGGTGCCACCGGCCGAGACGACCCCGCGCGCAAGCGCATCCTCGAGCTCAGGCCCGGAGCCGCGGGTGTCTCGGCCGACGAGCACGCGGCCTCCGCCGGCCCAGGTTGTCGCGGCGCGGCCAAGCCGCTCGACGAGCTCAGGCGTCAGGCTCTCGCCGACGATGCCGCGAACACCGTCAGTTCCGAAATAGCGGCGAGTCAAGATTCGAGCATGGCGTCGATAGCGTTCCTGGCTCGTCGCTGGCGGTGCGAGGCCGGAGAGGACAGTATTCCAATACGGACTCGGAGAGCCTCGTGGCGACAGCGGCGAGAGGCATCGGCGAAGCCGGGCTCCGCCCGGCGGGAGCGGATGCCGGCCAGGGCGCTAGCGCTTGGAGAACTGAGGCGCTTTGCGGGCCTTGTGGAGCCCGGCCTTCTTACGCTCCACGATTCGCGCGTCGCGCGTCAGGAATCCGGCTCGCTTGAGGGGCTCGCGCAGGTTCGGGTCGGCCTCGACGAGCGCGCGTGCGATGCCGTGGCGGACGGCGCCCGCCTGCCCGCTCGGCCCGCCGCCGTGCACGCGTACACGCAGGTCGAACGTCCCCTCGACGCCGGACACCTGCAGCGGCGCGAGGATGACCGAGCGATGTGCGCGGCGCGGGAAGTACTCCTCGATCGTCTTGCCGTTGAACCAGGTCGCGCCGTCGCCGGGCCGCAGGATCACGCGTGCGACCGCGGTCTTCCGCTTCCCGGTGCCAGAGTACTGGGCGCGCTCTGTCTGGGCCGTGCTCATCCGAGATCCAGCGGCTTCGGCGCCTGCGCTTGGTGGGGATGGTCGGGGCCGGCGTAGACCTTCAGCTTCAGCAACTGCGCGCGCGAGAGTCGATTTCTCGGGAGCATCCCTTTGACCGCCTTGCGCAGAACCTCGGTCGGGCGCCGTGCGAGCTCCTCGCGGAGCGTACGTTCCTTGAGACCTCCCGGGTATCCCGAGTGCCGTCGATACATCTTCTCGTCCATCTTCTTGCCGGTGACCCCGATCTTCTCGGCGTTCACGACGACGACGAAGTCGCCCGTGTCGGTGTGTGGCGTGTACTGCGGCTTGCGTTTCCCGCGCAGCGTGTCGGCGATACGCGTCGCCAGCCGCCCGAGGGTCTGGCCCTCGGCGTCGACGACGTACCAGTTGCGAGAAACCTCGCCGGGTTTTGCGTTCCAGGTCTTCATGGACAGAAAAGCGGCGGACAAGGCCGTCCACCGGAGCCGGATTCTAGCAACAGAGCGTAGCGGCCAGCTGTTCTCGAAACCGGGCCGCGCCGCCGTGCGAGGGGTGGTGCACGTACGGAGCACCCAGCGTCGCCTCGGCCAGACGGCCGACGGCAATCACGCGCCGGCCTCGCGCGAGCTGTCGCGCGAAGGGCAAGCCCGCCTCCACCTCGTCGCGCGCCGGCCTGCGGTTCGAGCTCTCCGTTCCTGGATGGGTCGGGACGACGTTCCAGAGCAGGACGTGCTGCTCGATCCCGAGCTCGTCAAGGACTCGGTGCACGATCGTGGCGGTCGCCTCGGCGGGCCCTGTCCCGGTGAGCTGGCGCTCGGACGTGAACGGAACTCCCGAGACGCGAGCCCCGCGGTAGCCGGCCGCCTCGCCCACGAGCAGTAGCGAGGCACCCGCCCGGGAGTCGAGATAGTCGAGAAGCCGCCTCCTGCGCAGCTCGGCGCGCTTGCCTTCGCGGTAGAAGTTGAACGTTTCGCCGATGCACGCTTCGGCGAGGGCATGGACTATGTCGCCTGTGGTCACGGTTCGGACCTTGACAGACGGCGGTCAGAAACCGCTCGAGATCGCCCACGAGATCGCGGCCTTTCTGGGGGGCGCTACCCGGACGCTCGACATCGCCCAGTACGACCTCAACCTGCTGCCGGAAACGGCGGCGGTCGTCCGCGGCGCGATTCGGGCCGCCGCCGAGCGTGGAGTCGCCGTCAGGGTCGAGTACAACCTCGACCACCGGCTGCCGATTCCCGTCCCCCCTCCCCCGGAGCCGGACGGCGCGTTGATTGCGTCCTTCGGCGTCCTCTCGAAACCGGTCGCCGGCGTCCCCGACCTGATGCACCACAAATACGTCGTCCGCGACGGAGAGAGCGTCTGGACCGGCTCGATGAACTGGACCGACGATTCCTGGTCGCGGCAGGAAAACGTGATCGTCACCGTCGAATCGCCGCAGATCGCCGCCGCCTTCACCAAGGACTTCGAGCAGCTGTGGATGACCGGATCGGTCGAGCAGAGCGGGTTCGTCGATCCGGCACCCGTGCAGGTCGCAGGCAAGGAGGTTCGCGCCTGGTTCACCCCGGGCCACGGCGAGGACCTGTCCCACCGGATCGCGAAGGCGATCGGCCGCGCACACCGGCGCGTCCGGATCTGCTCGCCGGTGCTCACGGCTGCGCCGGTGATCGCCACCCTCGCGCAGAAGGTCTCCGAGGGGAAGCTCGACATCGCCGGCTGCATCGACGCGACGCAGATCGAGGGCGTCTTCTACGACTGGCACCGGGACGGCAACGCCGCCTGGAAGATCCCCATCCTCCGGCGGGTGCTCACCGCGCCCTTCTCGGGGAAACCGTCGACCCCCTACGAGCAGAGCGGCAGCGTGCACGACTTTATGCACGCGAAGGTCACGGTCGCAGACGACGTCGTCTTCGCCGGCAGCTTCAACCTGTCGCGCCGCGGCGAAAAGAACGCGGAGAACGTGCTCGAGATCCACAACGCCGAACTGGCGGACCGGCTCGCTACGTATGTGGACGAGGTGCGCCGGCGCTATCCGCGATATCACGGGGGAACCCAGGGTTCCCCCGTGGGACCCCCTCCTTAACGGCTCGCGCCGATCGACCGTTCTTGGGCTGCGCTCGGGCAAAGCCCGGCTCCGCCCACGTAGCAGCCCTCTGCGAGCTGTCGCAGGGGAGAGGGTTAGGACTCAGCCGCTTCCTCTTCCGCCTCTTCGCCGTGCTCGACGATGTCGCCGGACTGGAAGAGGATGCCTTGCAGGATCTCGTGCCAGACCGGGTTGCGCCGGAGGAGGAACTCGAGGTCCATCCCAAAGTGCTTGAACTCCTCGTGCTGCGCGTTCTGCATGATCGCGTGGGCCTCGGAGTCCTGCTCGACCGAGAGACGTTGCTCGTACCAGTTGATCGCCTCGGCCTCCTCGATCAGCGAGGTGCAGATGCGCGCGAACGTCCGCGTCTCCTGCGACAGCTCTTCGGGCGGCTCGTGGTACTGCTCGGTCGGCACGCGGGGAGCCTAACGGCTGGCGTCGAAGCCGAGGAAGCGGGCGCGGTGCGGCTCGATCTTGCTGTAACCGAGCTCGAGCTGCCGTGCGACCTGGTCGACTACCGGCTCGGCCACTTCCGCCGGGGGCGCCATGTAGACGACCATGGCGGGGATCAAGAGGAAAACGCCCTCGCCTGGATCGGCGATCCCGAGATCGGGCGGGAACGCCCGCCAGGGAGGACGCCTGAAGCGGAAGCGGTGAACGACCCAGGTCTTTCCGTGGCGCTCGACCTGCCGAGCTGCTATTCCCACTCGATCGTCGAAGGAGGCTTCGACGAGATGTCGAGCGCGACCCGGTTCACGGCCGGGATCTCGTTGATGATTCTGCTCGAGATCGTCTCGAGCAGGTCGTAGGGCAGGCGCGCCCAGTCGGCCGTCATCGCGTCCTCGGACGTCACCGCCCGGATCACGATCGGGTAGGCGTACGTCCGCTCGTCGCCCTGGACGCCGACCGAGCGGATCCCGGGCAGGACGGCGAAGCTCTGCCAGAGCTCGCGGTAGAGACCCGCGCGGCGGATCTCCTCCTGTAGGACCGCGTCTGCCTCGCGCAGGATCTCGAGCCGCTCGTGAGTGACCTCGCCGATGATCCGGATCGCGAGCCCGGGCCCCGGGAACGGCTGCCGCCACACCATCCGCTCGGGCAGGCCGAGCTCGGCGCCGACGCGCCGCACCTCGTCCTTGAACAGCAGCCGGAGAGGCTCGACGAGCTCCATCTCCATGTCCTCGGGCAGGCCTCCGACGTTGTGGTGCGACTTGATCTTCGCGGCGACGCCGTCCTCGCTTCCGCCCGACTCGATCACGTCCGAGTAGAGCGTCCCCTGGACGAGGTAGCGGATCTGGCCGAGCCGCCTCGACTCGGCCTCGAACACGCGGATGAACTCCTCGCCCACGCGACGGCGCTTCTCTTCGGGATCCGTGACGCCCGCGAGCCGCCCGAGGAACCGCTCCTCGGCGTCGATGTGGACGAGCGGGACGCGGAAGTGGCCTCGGAAGGTCTCGATCACCTGCGCCGCCTCGTCCTTTCGCAGCAGGCCGTGGTCGACGAACACGCACGTGAGCTGGTCGCCGACGGCCTTGTGCACGAGCAGGGCCGCGACGGCCGAATCGACCCCGCCGGAGAGCGCGCAGAGGACGCGCTCGCGGCCGACCTGCTCGCGAATCCGCTCCACCTGCTCCTCGATCACCGCCGCAGCCGTCCAGGTCGCGGGAGCGTCGGCGATCGAGTAGAGAAAGTTCTTCAGCAGGTCGGTGCCGTGCGGCGTGTGCACGACCTCCGGGTGGAACTGGACTCCGTAGAGACCGCGCTCCGGATATTCGAAGGCCGCAACCGGCGTCGACTCCGACCAGGCGGTCACCTCAGCCCCCGACGGTGGCGCCGTCACGGAATCTCGGTGACTCATCCAGACAATCTGCTCCTCGGGGAGCCCCTCCCCTAGCGCTCCGCGCATCGCGCGGAGCGCTGTCTTGCCGAACTCGGAGACGCCGGTACGGTCGACGCCGCCGCCGAGCTCTTGCGCCATCAGCTGCATCCCGTAGCAGATGCCGAGCGTCGGGATGCCGAGCTCGAACAGCTTCGGATCGACCCGCGGCGCGCCTTCCGCGTACACGGAGGCCGGCCCGCCGCTCAGGATCAGCGCGAGCGGGTTCCGCGCCCTGATCCGCTCCGCGGGGACTTCGTGCCCGACGAGCTCCGAGTAGACGCGGCACTCGCGCACTCGCCGCGCGATCAGTTGCGAGTACTGGCCGCCGAGATCGACGACGAGGACAGGACGCTCCTCGGCCGTCTGCTCCGGGACCGGAAGCGCGACGACCTCGCCCATGCCCTCTAGCTGGCCATCCCGATCTTCTGCGCCTGCTGGAGCTGCTTGCCCTCGGTCTTGATCGACGGCGCGAGCATCATCTCCGCCTTCTGGAAGTCGTGGATCGACTCGTACCCGCAGGTCGCCATCGAAGTGCGAAGGGCGCCCATCAAGTTGAGCGTGCCGTCGTTCTCGCGGGCAGGCCCGACCACGATCTCCTCGAGGCTCGGGCCCTGGTCTACCTTCACGCGGGCTCCACGGGGAAGCGTCGGATGGAACGTCGCCATCCCCCAGTGGTATCCGCGGCCCGGCGCCTCCTTCGCTCGCGCGAGCGGCGATGCGATCATGACCGCGTCGGCGCCACAGGCGATTGCCTTGGCGATGTCACCGCCCGTGCGCATGCCTCCGTCGGCGATCACGTTGCAGTACTTGCCGGTCTCGAGCAGGTGCTGGACACGTGCAGCCGCTGCATCGGAGATCGCAGTCGCCTGCGGGACGCCGACGCCGAGCACGCCCCGCGTCGTGCAAGCCGCACCCGGGCCCACCCCGACAAGGACGCCCTCGGCCCCTGTGCGCATCAGGTGGAGGGCAGTCTGGTAGGAGGCGCAGCCGCCGACGATCGTGGGGATTGGAAGCTCGGCGATGAACTCCTTCAGGTTGAGGGCCTGGCCGTTCGACGAGACGTGCTCGGCCGAGACGACCGTCCCCTGGATCACAAGGATGTCGAGCCCGGCCTCGAGCGCGATCTCGTAGTGCTCGCGCACTCGCTGCGGGGTCAGCGACCCGGCGGCGAGCACGCCGGCCGACTTGATCTCCTTGATCCGCTCGGCGATCAGCTCCGGCTGAACAGGCGGCTCGTAGATCTTCTGCAGCCCGCGCGTCGCCTCGTTCGCGGGTAGCTTGGCGATCCGCTCGAGCTCCTTGTCGGCATTCTTGTAGCGGGTGAAGATCCCTTCGAGATTGAGGACGCCGAGACCGCCGAGCTTCCCGAGCATGACCGCCGTCTTCGGCGACACGACACCGTCCATGGCGGATGCGAGCAGCGGCAGCTCGAGCAGGTGGGGGCCGAACACCCAGCCGATGTCGACGTCCTGCGGATCCCGCGTTCGGCGGCTGGGCACGATCGCGACGTCGTCGAACCCGTAACCCTGTCTGGCCTTCTTGCCCCGGCCGATCTCTACCTCCACCCCGCGCCCCCTCCTTTAACGCAAAAACCCAGGCGCGCACATCCGCCTGGGCCTGAAAACCGTCTCTTCGCCACTTCTCTCAAGTGGCGACGATCCTAGCAACTCAACGAGACGCCACGGGCTCCAGCGTCTTCACGTCCACCTCCGAAGCGAGGCGGCCGGCTTCGCGGTGGTCGAAGCGGCCGGCGCCCACCTCGAGCGTCGACGACGTCCCCGCTGCGACCGCGCTGCGGAGAGCCTCCTCCGCCGGACGGCCTGCGGCCAGCGCGGCGACGAAGCCGGCGAGCAGCACGTCACCTGCACCGACGGGCGAGATCGCCTCCACCATCGTCGCGCTCGCGTGGAACGCGGTCTTCTCGCGGTTCGCCCGCAAGAGTGCGTAGCAGCCGGACTCCTGCGTGATCAGGACGTTCCGCGCCCCCATCTCGGCGATCTCGTCCAGGGCGAAGACGAAGTCCTGCTGGTCGGTGAGCTCCTGGCCGACCAGATCCTCGGCCTCGCCCTGGTTCGGGGAGACGAGGAAGGGCTCAGCCTCGATCCCACGCCGCAGGGGCTCCCCTTCCGCATCGAGCACGGTCCTGACGCTGCGGCGGTTCAGGTCGCGGATCGCCTCCGCGTAGAACGACTCGTCCATGCCGCGCGGAAGCGTGCCCGCGAAGACGACGAAGTCCGCGTCGCGCGCGAGGTAGTGGAGCTTCTCGATCAGCGCCTCGAGCTCGTCGCCGCGAACGTGGGGGCCCCACTCGTTGATCTCGGTGTACGCGCCCGCGGTCGGATCGACCACAGCCGTCGACGTGCGCGACTCGTCGTCGATTCGCACGAAGTCGTTGAGGATCGCCTCGTGCGACAGCTCGTCGAGGATCCGCAGCCCCGTGCGGCCGCCGATCAGGCCGGTCGCGACCACGGGGACGTCGTGGAGCTTGAGCGCACGCGCGATGTTGATCCCCTTGCCACCCGCGAGCGTCAGGCCCTGGCTCGCGCGGTGCCGGTGCCCGAGCTGGAAGTTCGGCACCGTCAGCGTGCGGTCGATCGAGGCGTTGAGCGTGACCGTGATGATCATGTGAACCAGCCGAAGAAGTGGTGGAACGTCCGCCCTACATACCATCCGATCCGGCCGGCCAGGCCCGGCCGTGAGGCCGATCCGCGGGCTACGAGCGGCCTGACCCCGATGAGCCGTTTCCTGTCGAGGATGCGCACCTCGCCGACCCGCTCCCCTAGCGCCAACGGGAGCTGGACCGCCGCGGGCACCACGATCCGCTCGACGAGAGGGCGGCCGACGCGTACCGAGCGGATGAGCGGCCGGGGGGCGACCAGGCTGACGGTGCCCCTCCCGTATCCGGTCGCCGCATGGGCATACACGCGGTTCTTGGAGATGAGCGTCGCCGGGCGGTACTGCGACAGGCCCCAGGAGAGCAGGGTTGCGAGATCTGCGTCCCGGCGACTCTCGGACGGTGCGCCGAGAATCGTCGCGTAGACGGTGACGCCGTGGCGGTGCGCGGCCGCCACCTCCGACCAGCCCGCCAGCGAGGTGTGTCCCGTCTTGACACCGATCAGTCCCGGAAAGGTGTACAGGAGGTGGTTGCGCGTGACGATCGTCCGGCCGCCCGCGATCGTCGCGCTCGTTCGGCGGACGATCTCGCGAACGACGCGGCGCCGCATCAGCACCCGGGCGAGCTTCGTCACGTCCTGCGCACTCGAGACGTGGCCCGACGCGTCCAGCCCATCCGGCCGCACGAAATGCGTGTCGCTCAGGTGGAGCCGGCGGGCCTGGGTGTTCATCATCCTCACAAAGCTCCTCTCGCTGCCGTGCCCGACGTGGTACGCGAGCGTGTCGGCTGCGTCGTTCGCGCTGGGGATCAACGCTCCCTCGATCAGGTCGAAGACGCTGAGGCGCTCGCCTTCCCTGAGGTAGATCGTCGACTCGCCGACGGTCGTCACCTCCTGAGGCACGGTCACCACCGCATCAGGACGGGCGTGCTGGAGTGTGACGAGAACCGTCATCAGCTTCGTGATGCTCGCGATCGGCAGTCGTTCCCTCGAGGCGCGCTGGGCGAGGATCTCACCGGTCGTCCCGTTCTCGACCACGAACGCGCGCGCATCGACCGGCGGCGGGCCCGCGAGCGCCGGAGTCGAGAGCGAGAGGGCGGCCGCGGCGGCGAGGAAGAGCGCCTTCGGAGGGCTCACAGACGGGAAAGGGTACTAGCGGACGCGAAGTCGCTCGCCGATCCGCAAGGAATTCGGGGCCACGCGAGGATTGAGCGCGCGCAGGATCTGGACCGAGGTGTGGAAGCGATCCGCGACCCCTCCGAGGGTGTCGCCGCTGCGAATCCGGTAGTAGGCCGGCTTTCCGGAGTGCGGGAAGGTGTCGGTCAGCGTGGTCACCGTCTTCGAGGTCGACGCCTTCGGTTCGTCGCCCCCTTTGAGGCCTGCCCGGATCAGGAGCGCGGCAACAGTCGCGGCGACCAGGAAGGCGGCCGGCGCTCCGTAGCGCGCGAGCGGTGCCCGCCACTCGTGTACGGCCAACGGTCTACCAGCCGGAGATGGCCCAGACCTCACGGCTGAGCCTGGCTGCTTCGGCGCCCGTTGCCGTCCGCCAGTCGAGGTCGGAGGTGCGGAAGGCGTAGATCAGCGACCGCGAGATGCTGACGAGCGCGCTTGCAGGGCCACTCGTGAATGCCCTGGTGACGTCTGCCGGGGTAGCTCCCTGAGCGCCGACGCCCGGAAGAAGGAGAACCGCCTGCGGAAGGAGCCGCCGGGCTTCCCCCACCCCGCGCGGATGGGTGGCCCCGACGACGGCCCCGACGCTCGAGAGCCCACCTTCGCCGACGAGGTCCTCGCCCCACGACGCCACCAGGCGGGCGACCTGGTGCCAGAGCGGGCTGCCGTCGGAGAGCGTGAGGTCCTGGACGTCCCCGCCCGAGTTCGACGTCTTCAGGACGCAGAAGATTCCCGCTCCGTGCCGCCTGCCGGCGAGCAGGAAGGGCTCGATCGACTCTCGCCCGAGATACGTGTGCACCGTCATGGCGTCGGCGAGCGGAGGATCGCCGTTCCTCGGCTCCAGGTACGCAGACGCGTACGCGCGCGCGGTCGATCCGATGTCGCCCCGCTTGGCGTCTGCGATCACGATCAGCTCGGCGGAGCGAGCATAGGCGCAGACGTCCTCGAAGGCCCGCATCCCCGGCGAGCCGAGCGCCTCGAAGAATGCGAGCTGGGGCTTGACCCCGACGACGTAGGGGGCGACGGCGTCGATAACGCCGCAGCAGAAGCGGGCGCACGCGGCCGCCGCCTGCTCGCGTCCGAGCTGGGCCTCGCCGCGCAACTCGACGGGAAGCTGCTCGGGACGCGGGTCGAGCCCCGCTAGGAGCTGACTCCGCTTACGCTCGACTGCAGCGGCGAGCCGGTCTGCGAACAGCGTCGTTGCGAGCGTGGTCGTTGCTTCCATCGCTCATAGGGTATCGCGATGGTCGGCGCTGCTCGGGGCCGCGGAAGCGGCCCCGAGCGAACAGGACCAGGAGGAGAAGCGGGCTGGCGCCCTGCGGTCTCTAGTAGCCGCCGCCCAGGCCGCCGCGCTTGACCGCTTGCTTCAGCGTGCTCCCCGCCGAGAACTTCGGAACCGTTGCAGCCTGGATCTGCACCTTCTGCGAAGGGTTCCTCGGGTTGACCCCCATGCGCGCGGCGCGGTGGGCGGTCGAGAACTTGCCAAAGCCGGTGAATGTGATCGCGTCGCCGCGACGAAGCGACTCGGTGACGGTCTCCAGAAAGGCGTCGACTGCCTTTCCGGCCTCGCGCTTGCTCAGATCGGTCTTCGAAGCGACGCGGTCGATGAATTCCTGCTTGGTCACGTTTGCCACGGGACTCTCCTCCTTGAGAAGTGATGGGCCTAGTGCACAAGCCTAACAGGCAAGTCCTTTCGGCTCAACCATGCGGTTTTGCGGCACTTTTTCGCGTCTCCAGCAGCTCGGAGGCCCGAAAGAGGGGCCGAAGCCGCACTCCGAGGCGCGCGAGCGCGTCGGCTCCGCCCTCCTCGCGATCCACCACGCAGACCGCCGTCCGGCACTCCAATTCCGCCGCTCGAAGCGCTTCCACCGCCTCCGCGGCCGCGCCGCCCGAGGTGACGACGTCCTCGACGAGACAGATGCGGTCCCCGCCCTCGAACACTCCCTCGATCCGGTTCGCCGTGCCGTGGTCCTTCGTCTCCTTCCGGACGATCAGGAACGGGAGACCCGAGGCGATCGAGACGGACGCAGCGAGCGCGACCGCCCCGAGCTCGGGGCCGGCGAGCCGGCGCGCCTCGGGCTCGAGCTCGGCGACCGCTCGTGCGATCCGCTCCCCGAGGGCCCTCAGCAGCTCGGGCTGGGTCTCGAACCGGTACTTGTCGAGGTAGTACCGCGAGCGGCGGCCCGAGCGAAGGACGAAGTCGCCCTCGAGGTAGGCATGCTCGACGAGAGCCGTTCGAAGCTCCTGGTCGTCCATGCTCTACGCCGCGGCGGCGCGCCGAACCTCGCGCGCGAGCGAAAGCATCCTCGCCCCGTCCGTGGACTCCTCGTCGAAGGACGCGACGGAGCCATCCTGGAAGTGCACGTCGACGCCGGTGGGCCTCCGCGCTCCACGCAGCCGGAGGAGCGCGACCGCAGCCGAGCCGAGGAGGAGCAGGAGCACGATCCTCCTAAGCCGCCGCATCGGCGTCCTTGCTCTCGGCCTTCTTCCGCCGCGGAGCGCTCGCCCTCTTCGCGGCCTTCGGCTGCTCCGGCTCGGCTGCAAGCGAGCGCAAACAGGTTCGGAGGTCGTACAGGACGAGACCGATCGTCGGCTCCGGCGTCGTCGTGGCCGCGATCGTGCGGCCGCCGTCCGTGACGAGCGCGACGCTGGCTTCGCCGAGAGCAGCCTCGAGCTGGACCACGGCCTTCGATGACTCCGCGGCGGCCTCCAGCAGGCGCGCTGCCGCATCCGCCATCGCCTCCGCCGCACGGCCGTCTCCGAGAGTGGACGCGACGACCCTGCCGCCCTCGTCGAAGATCACGACCTGCTGAACCTGGGTGGAGATCTGCTTGAGATCCTCGAGAGCCTCGGCCGGATCCATACCCCCGCACGCTAACACCGCCCGTCTCCGGCCCGCTGACCGCCCATACTTCCCGCATGAGGAACCCCTTCTCGAAGTTCTTCGCGGACCGCGGCACGCACCTCGCCGCGATGATCGCGTACTTCGCGCTTCTCTCCTTCGTCCCGCTCGTATTTCTCGCGCTCTCGCTGCTGGGGGTGACCGGACGCCCCGGCGAGCGGAGCTTCCTCGTCACCGAACTGAGTAAGGCATTTCCGAACGCCTCGATCGACGAGATCATTCGCACCGTGACCCGGATCCAGAACCATTCGACCGAGCTCGGGATCGCCGGCGGCGTCTTCCTGGCGTGGAGCTCGCTCTCGCTCTTCAGCGTGCTCGAGTCGGCCTTCAACATCGTCTACGGGCGCCCGAACCGTTCCTTTCTCCGCGGCAAGGCGCTGGCCGTCGTGGTGCTCGTGGGCTCCCTCGTGACCCTGTTCGTCGGCCTGCTCACCGGCTCGATTGGCTACGACGTGATCAAACGGTTCGCTCCCGGGTTCATCGGAAACGGCTACGTCGCCTACACCCTCTCCGTCCTGGTCTCGCTCGCCGCCGTCTTCGCATTCCTGGTGTCGGCCTACTACTTCCTGACGAACGAGCGGCTGACGGTCCAGGAGGTCGTTCCCGGCTCGCTCGCCGCCGCGCTCGTGCTCGAGGGCTCATTCCAGGTGCTTCCGGTCTACCTTCGGCTCGCGGACAATGCGACCGCGGTCAAGGCCTTCGCCGGCCCGGCGCTGCTGCTGCTCTGGCTGTACGTGATGGCCAACGTGACCGTCTTCGGCGCCGAGGTCAACTACTGGCTCGCCGGGCGTGGGAAGCAGCCCGAGGAGATCCCCGGCCTGGCCTAGAAGCGCGGGGGAACCCAGGGTTCCCCCGCGGGCCCCCTCTCTATGAAGAAGGGCCGGGTGTCAAGTAGTGCATTGGTCAGCTGTACTGGGCCTCCTCCTCTCGATCCGGGTGCGAGCGATGCTCATCTCTCTCGAAGGGCGATCAGGTCGGATTGGGGCATGCTCCGGTAGCGCATCTCCTAGAGGGCCGTCACGCGGCCAGAGGGGGCGTGGCGCCTGCCGGAGCAAAGGGCTG
>CAJDTX010000008.1_pt1 | contig 64255 bp, 66 predicted proteins | sample 7390491 | NCBI WGS metagenome assembly CAJDTX01 (sample SAMEA7055669, study PRJEB34461) | soil metagenome | biome: terrestrial ecosystem; feature: Peninsula; material: soil | place: Antarctica | collected 2016
ACAGACCACCGCGACCGTCGCATCGCCGCCGCCGAAGCACGACACCGCGTCGCCGCCTGATGACATTACGAGTCCAACCAAACTTCAAGGGCCACTAGTCGGTTCGGCTTGACAATCGCCCACTTTGGGCGTAATCACTCTGCAATCGAAGATGCCTGAGCTTCCGAGCGGAACCGTCACCTTCCTCTTCACGGACGTCGAGGGCTCGACGCGTCTGCTCAAGCAGCTGCGAGACCGGTACGGCGAGGTGCTGGCCGATCAGCCTCGGATCCTCCGCGCCGCGTTCGAAGAGCACGGCGGCCAGGAGATCGACACCCAGGGCGACGCCTTCTTCGTCGCCCGAGGGACGCAGCACTCGCCGCGGCTGCCGCGCAGCGGGCGCTTGCCGAGCATCCGTGGCCGGACGACGGCGAGCTTCGCGTTCGGATGGGGATGCACACCGGCGAGCCCACCGTGGGCGACGAGGGTTACCACGGCTTCGGTGTCCACCGCGCGGCACGGATCATGGCGGCGGGGCACGGTGGGCAGGTGCTGGCCTCGCAGGCGACCTGCTCCGTCCTCGAAGACGACGAGCTGCCGGGGATTCGCCTTCGCGAGCTGGGCGAGTACCGGCTGAAGGACCTCGATCGGCCCGAGCGCATCTACCAGCTCGACGTCGAGGGCCTTCCGCAGGAGTTTCCGGCCCTTCGGACCGCGGACGCGCCGACCGCCTACACCGGGCTCGAAGAGGACCTCGAGGAGGCGGCCCGCGCTGCGGTGTGGCAGGCACGCTTCTGGACTCGCGGCCGGCTGGCAGCGGGGGTGGCAGGCCTCCTCGTGGCCGCAGGGCTCGCCACGGTGCTCGCGCTGGTTCTCGGCGGCCCCGCGCAGGCTCTCTCCCACGTCGATGCGAACGCCGTCGGCCTGATCAACCCCTCGACGAACCGGATCGCCGGCCAGGTGGAAGTGGGGGCGACGCCCAGCCATCTTGCGGTCGGGGAGGGAGCCGTCTGGGTGACGAACGCCGGCGAGGGCACCGTGTCGCGCATCGACCCACTAAAGGAGGACGTCGTCCAGACGATCACGGTCGGCAGCAGCCCGAGCGGGATCACCGTCGGCAACGGAGCCGTCTGGGTCGCCAACAGCCTCGACGGCACTGTCTCGCGGATCGCCCCCGATACGAATAGCGTCGTGCAGACGATCGACGTCGGGAACGGGCCCGTCGGCGCGGCATTCGGCGCCCGCTCCGTCTGGGTTGCGAACACCGGCGACAACACGATCTCCAAGATCGATGCTCAGAGCGGCACGGTCACCAAGACCCTGAAGACGGGCGCCACAGAGCTTGCCTTCGGAGCCGGGGCGCTGTGGGCGAGCGACAGGGCGGCCAACCGTGTCTCGCGCATCGACCCGGCGAGCGGGAGCGTCGCGCAGACGATCGCGGTCGGGAACGGTCCGACCGGCCTCGCCTTCGGCGACGGCGCGGCGTGGGTCGCGAATAGTCTCGACGGCACGGTCTCGCGCATCGATCCGGCCACGAATTCCGTAAACGCGACGATCCCGGTCGGAGACGGCCCGTCCGCAGTCGCCGTCGGCGCCGGCGGGGTCTGGGTCAGCAACGAGTTCAGCGGCACCGTTGCCCGGATCGATCCGCAGCAGAACCAGGTCGTCCAGCGGATCGACGTCGGGAACCGGCCGAGAGGCGTGGCCGTCGCCAACGGCGACGTGCTCGTGAGCGTCCTCCAGTCCGGCGCCGGCCACCGGGGCGGCACGCTGAGGGTGCGGACGAGTCTCGACCCCGAGTCGATCGACCCCGTCGTCGACCTTGGCGACCCGTTCTCGGAGACGGTCTTGCGCATGACGAACGACGGCTTGGTCGCGTACAACCAGGCCGGCGGCCTTGAGGGAACGCAGCTCGTGCCCGACCTCGCCGTCTCGCTGCCGAGCCCGACCGAGGACGGCCGAACGTTTACCTTCCGGCTGCGACCGAACATCCGCTTCTCGAACGGAAGGCCGGTAAGGGCGTCCGACTTCCGCGCGACGGCCGAGCGCACCTTCAAGATCGAGCCCGAGAGCTACGGCCAGATCGTCGGCGCCGCTCGCTGCAAGAAGACCCCGAGGCGCTGCGACCTCTCGCACGGGATCGTCGCCGACGACGCCGCGAGGACGATCACCTTCCACCTTGCCGAGCCCGATCCCGAGTTCCTCTACGTGCTTGCGGGCGAGAAGGCATTCGTCCTCCCCGCAGGGACGCCGGCCAAGGAAGCCGGCACGCATCCGCTGCCGGCGACCGGGCCGTACATGATCGCGCGCTACCGCCGGAAGCACGTCCTCAGGCTCGTACGCAACCCGCACTTCCACGAGTGGTCGAAGGCGGCGCAACCGGATGGCTACCCGGACGAGATCGTCTTCGAGATCGGCGGCACGCCGGACGAGCAGGTAGACGACGTGATCCGCGGCAAGGCCGACCTCTTCAGTTCTGCCCTCTCACACGCGCCTCCTTCCAAGGACCGGCTCGCCGCGCTCAAGACCCGCTATGCGAGCCAGGTGCACACGAACCCGGAGACGGTTTTGATCGCTCTCTTCCTCAACACGCGCCTCGCGCCCTTCGACCGGCTCGACGTGCGCAGGGCGCTGAACTACGCCGCGGATCGCGCCGCGGCCGTCGAGGCCGCGGGCGGACCCGACCTCGCGCAGGCGGCGTGCCAAATCTGGCCTCCGGGCTTCCCGGGCCACCGGCCCTACTGCCCCTACAGCGCAGGCACGACGACGCGCGGAACCTGGACCGCGCCGAATCTGGAGAAGGCGCTAGCGCTCGTCGCCCGCTCCGGAACGCGCGGGATGAAGGTCACCGTGTGGTCGTGGGCGGGTCTGGGAGGTTTCGGTCCGTACGCGGTGAAGCTCCTCCGCTCGCTCGGCTATCGCGCGTCGATGAAGGTTCGCGGCGGCCTCGACTACTTTCGAGTCGTCTCCGACTCGCGTACGAAGGCGCAGATCGGGACGTTGCCGTGGGGCCCCGATAATCCCGGGCCTTCCGGCTTCCTCCCCGGCACCTGCGCTTCCTTCCTGCCCAGGAACCCGCGGAACAGCAACGTCGCCCAGTTCTGCGAGCCGCGCATCGACCGGCTGGTCGAGAAAGCCCTGAGCGAGCAAGTCACGAACCCCAACGCTGCCCGCCGGCTGTGGGAGCGGATCGACAGGGAGATCACCGACCAGGCGCTTTGGATGCCGCTCGTCAACCCGAAGACGGTCGACGTCCTCTCGAAGCGCGTCGGCAACTACCAGTACGGAGTACTGATCGATCAGCTCTGGGTCAAGTAGCGCTGTCCCGGGCGGTTCCTATACTCGCCAGACCCTGTCGCGCCCGGGAACACTGACGCTCCCGGCCGGCTTTGCCGGCCGGGAGCGGCCTGCCGAATGGCCGCGGACGCGCGGTGCTGCGCGACCGGAGTCGCTGCAGCGTCCGCTGGACTCGCTCCCCGGCGTCGGCCCCGCGCTGAAGACGAAGCTCGCGAAGCTCGGGCTCAGGAGCATCGGCGACCTCCTCCGCCACCGGCCGCGCCGCTACGAGGCGGCGGCGCCCGAGCGGCGGATCGCCGACCTCTTCGGCAGCGAGGAGGTCGCGATCGCCGGCGAGGTGCGGCGGACGACCGTCCGGCGTCCGAACCGGAGGCTCGCGATCGTGAAGGCGAGGGTCGCGGACGAGAGCGGTGAGATCGACGCCGTCTGGTTCAACCAGGTCTGGCTCGCGGACAGGCTGCAACCCGGCACCCACGTCCGCCTGCGCGGCCAGCTCCGCCGCAACGAGTTCAACGTCCGCTCCTACGACCTGAACGGCGTCACCGCGACTGCCGACTTCGCTCCCGTCTATCCCGCCAGCGAGGAGGTGCAGCCGAAGAAGCTGCGCGAGCTCGTCGCCGCCGCCCTGCCGCACGCGCGCGACCTGCCCGACCCGCTGCCGGCGGGGCTGAAGCAGCGCGAGCAGCTTCCGCTCCGCTCCGATGCGCTCTGGGCGCTGCATCGCCCCCGCTCGCCCGAAGAGGCCGAGCGAGGCCGCCGCCGGCTTGCCTTCGACGAGCTGCTCGTCCTCCAGCTCGGCCTGCTCCGGCGCGGCCGCGGGCGCGAGGAGGCGGTGGCCCCAGCGCTCGGCGCGCCCGGCTCCCTGATCGAGCGCTACCGGGAGACCTTGCCGTTCGCGCTCACGCGGGACCAGGAGCGGGCGATTGAAGAGATCGATGCCGACCTCGGTCGCACGGTCCCGATGCAGCGGCTGCTGCAGGGGGACGTCGGCTCCGGCAAGACCGTTGTTGCCGTCTATGCGCTGTTGCGCGCGCTCGAGTCGGGCCGCCAGGGAGCGCTGATGGCGCCGACGGAGACGCTGGCCGAGCAGCACGCGCTCACGGTCGAGGACCTCCTGGCCCAGGTCGGCGTCCGGTCCGTCCTGCTGACGAGCGCGCTGTCGGCCAGGGATCACGCGGCCGTGCGTGCGGCGATCGCCTCCGGGGAGGCGCAGATCGCGATCGGAACGCACGCGCTGATCCAGGAAGAGGTCGAGTTCGCCGATCTTGCCGTCGCGGTCGTGGACGAGCAGCATCGCTTCGGTGTCGAGCAGCGGCGCGCGCTCGCGGAGGGCCGCTCGCCGCACGTCTTGCACATGACCGCCACGCCGATCCCGCGCACGCTCGCCTTGACCGTCTACGGCGACCTGGCCGTGAGCGAGATCGCGCACCCTCCTGCGGGGCGCAAGCCCGTCGTGACGAGCTGGGTGATGGAAGACCGCAGCGCGGAGGCGTACCGCCGGCTGCGCGGTCATCTCGAGGCGGGCCGGCAGGCGTACGTGATCTGCCCGCTGATCTCGGAGTCGGAGACGATCGAGGCCCGCGCGGCCGAGCAGGAGGCCGAACGCCTGCGGCGCGCGGAGCTGCGTGGCCTGCGCGTCGGCTGCCTGCACGGGAGGTTGCCGCCGCGGGAGCGGCGGGAGCTGATGCGGCGCTTCAAGGCGCGCGAGCTGGACGTGCTCGTCTCGACGACCGTGATCGAGGTCGGCGTGGACGTCCCGAACGCGACGATCATGATCGTCCAGGAAGCAGACCGGTTTGGGCTCGCGCAGCTCCATCAGCTTCGCGGCCGCGTGGGGCGGGGCTCCGAGCAGTCGTTCTGCCTGCTCGTCTCGCGGACAAAGGAGGAGCTGACGGAATCCGCGCAGGCACGGCTCGAGGCGCTCGTCGCCACGGGCGACGGCTTCGAGCTCGCGGAGACCGACCTCGAGATCCGCGGCGAGGGACAGCTGCTGGGGACGAAGCAGTCTGGTCTCTCCGATCTCGCCTTCACGCGCCTACGCGCCGACCGCGCCCTGCTCGAGCGCGCCCGGGAGGCTGCCGGCGAGCTGCTCGACTACGAGGGGCCGCTCGACGACGAGGTGGAACGGATGTTCGGCGGCGCCGACCGGTCCCAGCTCGCCTAGCCGGCGGGGACTCCGATCTCGCGCCCCAGGAGCATTCCCTCGTACGCGAACGGTTCTTCGTGCAGGGCCCGCACGTACGGACCGAGAGCCGCGCGGGGAATCGAACCACCATGCATCGCGTGCGTCCAGGCGGGATCGATCTGCTCGATCCGCTCGACGACGCTTCGTACCGGGTCCTCGTGGGCGAAGATGCCGACGCGCCGGTAGACCTCGAGCATGCCGCCGGCGAGGTTCTCGGTCACGACGGGCGGCTGGTCGCCCGGCTGCAGGAACAGGTCGGACGGGAAGAGGCTGCCGGTCGTCTCCTCGACGACCATCATCGAGTCCCAGTGGTGGACGTGTGGCGTCTCGAGGAACCGCAGCCGGTGCCGGCCGAGGTCGAGGGTGTCGCCGTCACAGACGCCGAGCGTCCCGTGCTGGACGCCGAAGCCGTTCGCATTCAGCTTGATCGAGAGATCGCTGCCGACGAGCTGGGCTTGCGGCGCCTCCGCCAGGAACCGGTCCATGCCGCCGTTCTCGTCGCCCTCCCAGTGCAGGAGGGTCACGAACGCGAGCTTCGCCGGGTCGAGCACCTCGGCGATCGCCTGCCGGATCGACTCGTACGCGCCGTATTGGCCCGTGTGAACCAGCATCGGTCGTTCGTCGTCGATCAGAAACTGGTTGAAGGTGATTCCGTACGGCTGAGTCATCGTCGCGATCCGGTAGATGCCTCCGGCGATGTGATCGATTCGCGTCTCCATCAGTCCTCCTATTTCATTGAACAAGATTGTACGGCGAATCTATAACACATCAAGGAACACTCGTGTGCAACAATTTGGTCCATGGCCCGAAACTACGTCCTCAACCGGCGCGCAGAGCGACAGGACGAGACACGGAAGCGAATCGCCGAGGCAGCGCTCGAGCTGCACTCGACCATCGGCCCGTCGCGGGCAAGTGTGAGCGCGATCGCGCAGCTGGCGGGCGTCCAGCGGCATACGTTCTACCGGCACTTCCCCACCCAGCGGGAGCTCTACGAAGCATGCTCCGGCCTGGCCGTCGAGCGTGATCCGCCCCCGAGCCCCGAGCCGTGGAAGAAGGTCGCGGACCCGGAGCGGCGGTTGCGGACGGCGCTCTCGGAGCTCTACGCGTACTACGAGCGGAACGAGCAGCTCCTCGCCAACGTCCTTCTCGACGCGCAGGTGAATCCGATCACCGCCGAGCTCGTCGAGAGGCGCCTCGAGCGCATGACCGCCGCCGCCGCGGTACTCGCACAGCCTTTTCGTGCGCACGGGGCGCGGCGAAGGCACCTCATGGCCGCGCTCGATGTCGTCACCAGCTTTCACACGTGGCAGACACTGACCCGGCAGAGCGGGCTTGCCTCGAAGGCCGCCGTAGACCTGATGGTGCGCGCGGTCACCTGCGTCGCGTCGTAGCCTGCCGCCGTGCGTATCGTCGCCGGCTCGCGCAAGGGAGCGCGGATCTACGCGCCCAAGGGCATGGACACGCGGCCGACAGGCGACCGCGTCCGCGAGGCGGCCTTCAACCTGATCGGCCCGGTCGACGGAGCCTCGGTCCTCGACCTGTTCGCGGGCTCGGGCGCGATGGGACTCGAGGCGCTCTCGCGCGGGGCGGAACGCGCCGTCTTCGTCGAGTCCGACCGCGAGGCCTGCCGCGCGATCGAGCGCAATCTCGAGCAGCTGCGGCTGATCGGTGCGCGCGTCGTCTGCGACGACGTCCTCCGCTTTCTCGCCTCCGAGCGCGGCGTCCACGACCTCGTCCTCGTCGATCCGCCCTACGAGATGGTTGAATCCCTGCAAATGCGGCTCTCCCTCTACCTTCCGGCGGTGCTTGCCGACGACGGCCTGGTCGTCTTCGAGACCGCCGCGCGCGCCGAGCCGGAGCTTCCCCTGGCCAAGCGAGCGAGCAGGCGGTACGGCTCGGCCCGCCTGACGCTGTTCGAGCGCGCATGAACACCGCGATCTGCCCGGGCAGCTACGACCCGGTCACGTACGGCCATCTCGACGTGATCACTCGCTCGGCAGCGATCTTCGACCGGGTCGTCGTCGGGGTCGTCCGCGACCCGCACCACAAAGGGACGATGTTCTCCGTCGAGGAGCGCGTCCAGTTCCTTCGTCACGCGCTCGAGGATGTCGGCAACGTCGAGGTGGACGTCTTCGCCGAGCTCGTCGTCGACTTCGCGCGCCGCTGGGGCGCGACGACGATGGTGAAAGGGCTGCGGGTGATCTCGGATTTCGAGTGGGAGTTCCAGATGAACCACCTGAACCGGACGCTCGCGCCCGACATCGAGACCGTCTACGTGATGGCGAGCCCGCGGTACAGCTTCGTCTCGTCGAGCGGGGTCAAGGAGATCGCGTCGTTCGGAGGCAAGGTGGAGGAGTTCGTCCCGCCGTCCGTCGCCGCGCGGTTCGCCGAGCTGTTTCCCGGCGGGCGGCCCGGGGCTCCCGTCAACCCGCAGGAGTAGGAAACCGGCCTCCGACCAGGTAAGTACACTCTTCGGCCATGGACGTTCTCGTACTAATCGACAAGCTCGACGACCTCGTGCACAACGCGAAGGCCGTCCCGTTGACCGACCAGGTGCGGATCGACCGCGAGGAGATCTACGACATCCTCGACCAGATGCGGGCGACGATCCCCGAGGAGATCAAGCAGGCGCGTTGGATCGTCAAGGAGCGCCAGGAGATGCTCGCCGAGGCGAAGCGCGAGTGCGACCGAATCCTCGGCGAGGCACGCGAGCAGGCGGCGCGCGAGGCGTCCCAGACCGAGATCGTGAAGCTCGCAGAGCGCCAGGCGCAGGAGATCGTCGACGACGCGCGCCGCGAGGCCCGCGAGCAGAAGCTCGAGACCGAGGATTGGATCGACCAGATGCTCTCGACGCTCGAGACGAATCTGGACAAGTTCCTCGGTGCGGTCAGGCGCGGTCGCGAGCGGCTCCACGAGCGCTCGCAGGAGTCGGTCATGGTCGCGGTCGGCGCTCCGGAAGACGAAGAACCCCCGTACTAGGCGATCTCGCCCGCTCGCTACGCTGAGTGGGTGACCGTTTTCAACCTCCGCACGACCAAGCTTCGCTCGGGTGAGGAGTACCGCGCCGAGCAGGAGATCGAGCTCGAGCCCCTCCGGCTCGCCGGGCAGCGCTATCTCCCGGTGCCGGACAAGATCGCCGCGGAGCTCGCGATCACGCGCGCCAGCACGGGGACGGTCTTCGAGCTCGGCTTCCTGGGCCGCCTGCACGGCCCCTGCTTCCGCTGCTTGAACGAGACCGCCGTCGAGGAGCAGATCGCCGCGCGCGAGTACCAGGCCACCAGCCCGGGCGAGTCGGAGGAGCTCCGGACGCCCTACCTGGAGGACGACCGCCTCGACCTGTCCTCGTGGGCGCGGGACGCGCTCGTGCTTGCGCTGCCGACGAAGATCCTGTGCCGGCCGGACTGCGCCGGGCTCTGTCCCGTCTGCGGCAAGGATCTGAACGTGGAGCCGCATGTGCACGAGGAGACATCGGTGGACTCCCGCTGGGCCGCGCTCGCGGAATTAAAAGACCAGCTGTAGGATTGGTCGCGGCGCTTCGGCGCCCAGCTATGCGTGACTGACTGAGCCCATCCCGTCGTCTGCTGCGCCCTTCGGTGCGGTCAACCCTCGGTCAGGAGATCCATGCTCACGCTCGGCAACGTCTCGAAGTACCACGGCTCCAATCCAATCCTCGTGGACGTCACGGTCGCGGTCCGGCCCGCCGCGCGGATGGGCGTCGTCGGCCCGAACGGCGTCGGCAAGTCGACGCTGCTTCGTATCGCCGCCGGACTCGAGCAGCCGGATTCAGGCACGGTTACCCGCACGCCGGCGTCGCTGACGGTCGGCTACGTCCCGCAGGAGCCGGACGCCCGCCTCGGCGAGACACTGCTCGCGTACCTGTCGAGGCGAACCGGGGTCGCTGAGGCCGGAGGCGAGCTCGACGCGCTGGCCGAACGCCTCGGCGATGAGCCATCGCTCGTGGAGGCCCACGCCGAGGCGCTCGAGCGCTTCCTCTCACTCGGCGGCGACGACCTCCGGGCGCGGGCGCGCACGGCGTGCGCCGAGGTCGGCCTCCCGCCGGAGCGGCTCGAGCTCCCGATGACAGCGCTCTCCGGTGGGGAGGCGGCCCGGGCGGCGCTGGCGGCGATCTTGCTCTCCCGCTTCGACGTCCTCCTGCTCGACGAGCCGACGAACAACCTCGATTTCGAGGGCCTCGACCGGCTCGAGCGGTTCGTCGGCTCGTCCAGGGCGGGTGTCGTCGTGGTCTCGCACGACCGCGCCTTCCTCGATCGCACCGTCCGGCGCGTGCTCGAGCTCGACGAACGGACGCATGTCGCCCGGGAGTACGCCGGCGGCTGGAGCGAGTACGAGACGGTGCGCGAACGTGAGCGCGAGGCGCAGTACCGCCGCTTCGAGGATGCGGAGAAGCGGCGCGAGGAAATCGAATCGCTGCTGCGCGCGCGGCGCAACCAGGCTCGGAAGGGCGGAGCGCGTGTGCTGGCGCGCCAGACGGGCGGCGCGGATCGCCGGGCGACGCACGCTCTGAGCTCGAAGGTCAGGCAGGCCGAACGCGCGCTGGAGCGTCTCGAGCACGTCGAGAAGCCGTTCGAGCCCTGGGAGCTGCGGCTCGCGCTGGCGCCGGGGAAACGAAGCGGACAGGTCGTTGCCCGGCTCGAGGGCGCGATCGTCGAGCGTGGCAGCTTCCGTCTCGGCCCGCTCGAGCTCGAGGTCGGGTGGCGCGAGCGCGTCGCAGTTCTCGGCCCGAACGGGAGCGGGAAGACGACGTTGCTCGGGGCTCTGCTCGGAAGGATCCCGCTCGCGGGCGGACGGCGCTACGTCGGCCCGGGCGTCTCGATGGGCGAGCTCGACCAGGAGCGGGAGCGCTTCGGCGGGGACGAGCCGTTGCTGGGGGCGTTCTGCCGGGACAGCTCTGCCCCCGAGCACGAGGCGCGCTCGCTGCTCGCGGGTTTCGGGCTGGGAGCGGAAGACGTCCTGCGTCCGGCGTCCTCGCTCTCTCCGGGGGAGCGCACACGCGCTGCGCTGGCGCTGCTCGCGCTGCGAGGAGTCAATTGCCTCGTCCTCGACGAGCCGACGAACCATCTCGACCTGCCCGCGATCGAGGAGCTCGAGGCGGCGCTCGAGCGGTACGAGGGCACTGTGCTGCTGGTCACCCACGATCGGCGCTTCCTCGAGCGCTTCGCGGCCAGCAGGACGGTAGAGCTGTTTCGTTAGACTGGCCCGCTGATGGCAGTCCCCAAGAAAAAGACGTCGAAGTCCCGCCGCGACAAGCGCCGCGCCCAGCACCGGCTGGAGGCGCCGCGCGTGAACGAGTGCCCGCACTGCCACCGCCCCAAGCGGCCGCATCACGTCTGCTCGAACTGCGGCACCTATCGCGGCCGCGAAGTCGAGCCTTTCCGCGCACCGACCCCCTAGGGCTTTGCGACCGGATCGTGAGAGGCGCCCCTCGCGTTCCTGGGGCGCCGCTGGCGGTGCGGGGCCGGAGGGCACAGTATGAGTAATACGGGTCCCGTAAATACGGTTCAGAATTTTCCGGGAGAGGGTTGGCCCTCTCCCGGAAAATTGCCGTCAGCGGGGTCAGGCTCCGCGGAGCCCGGCGTACCGGGCTCCGCCGTAACTACGGATTCGAAATCGGCGCGAGAGGGCTTGCCCTCTCCGCGTCGATTTGGAGCCGGGCTCCGCCCGGCGCAAGCCGACGCCGGCCAGGGGCGCGAGGTGGGCGTCCGCGTCGCGGTAGATGCTCTCGGCGGCGACCGCGGCCCCGACCAGATCGTTGCCGGTGCACTCGAGGCCGCCTCCGACGGTGTCGTCCCGATCCTGTTCGGCCCCCGCGACCTGGACACCAACGGGCTCGAGCACGTTGCGACCTCCCAGGTGATCGAGATGGACGAGAAGCCGGCCGAGGCAGTGCGGTCCAAGCCGGACAGCTCGCTCGTCGCTGCGTGCCGCGCCGTCGGGGCAGGGGAGGCCGACGCCGTGGTCTCGGCCGGGAACACCGGCGCCATGCTGGCGGCATGCTTCATCGAGCTGCGGCGCCTGCGGGGCATCCTGCGGCCGGCGATCGCCGTCCCGATCCCGGCGCGACGCGGCCCGTCCGTCCTCATCGACGCGGGGGCGAACGCCGATGCGCGACCCGAGCACCTGCTCCAGTTCGCTCACATGGGCGCCCTGTTCGCGGAGGAGATCCTCGGCATCGAGCGACCGGAGGTGCGGCTGCTCTCGATCGGCGAGGAGGCGGAAAAGGGGAACCAGCTCACGCTCGAGGCCCACGAGCTGCTGGCAGGAAGCGATCTCCGGTTCGAGGGGAACGTCGAGAGCCGGGCGCTGCTCGAAGGTGCCGCCGACGTCGTGGTCTGCGACGGCTTTACGGGCAACATCTGCCTGAAGCTGCTCGAGGGAACGATCAAGACGCTGCTCGACGCGCTTCGGGCGGAGATCATGAGCACGCGCAAAGGCCGGGTCGGAGGGCTGCTGATCCGTGGAGCCGCCCGCGGCCTGCGCAGCCGTCTCGATCCCGACACCTACGGCGGCGCGTACCTGCTCGGGCTCGGGGGAATCGTCGTCATCGCGCACGGCAACTCCTCGCCGAAGGCGATCGCGAACGCGATCAGGCTCGCCGCCAGGGGCGTCGAGCACGGCGTCGTCGACCGGCTGGCGGAACGCTTTCCGGAGCGCCCCAGGAAAACGAAGCCCTCCGAGAGGAGCCGGCAAGTCCCGGCAGGGTAGCGCGTGTTAGCATCCGCGCGCTTTCGACTCCGACCGTCAAGAGAGGTGACATGGCAGTTTCGCGCGAGGAAGTCTCCGAGCGGGTCAAGGAAGTGCTGGTCGAACAGCTCGGAATCGACGAGAGCGAGATCACCAACGAGGCCTCTTTCCAGGAGGACCTGGATGCGGACTCACTCGATCTGGTCGAGCTGATCATGGAGCTCGAGGACCAGTTCGGGATCAAGATCTCCGACGAGGACGCCCAGCAGATCCAAACGGTCGGGCAAGCGGTCGACTACGTCACGTCACACCAGTAACGGCGACCGCGGCGAGCTCGAGCGGCTGATTGACGAGCTCCCGGCGGAGCGGCTGGGGCAGGTCTTCACCCATCCTTCTTGGGCTGCGGAGCGGGGGGAGTCGTACGAACGGCTCGAGTTCCTCGGGGACAGCGTTCTCGAGCTCGCGGTCGCGCGCGCTCTCTACGAGGCGTATCCGGATTTCGCGGAGGGGGAGCTCGCGCGGCTCCGCGCGCACATCGTCTCGAGGCAGAGCTGCGCGGTCGTCGCGAGGGAGCTGGAGCTCGGGCGTCGGATGACCGAGCACGCCGGGGACATCGGCGAGGACGAGCTCCAGCGGCTCGCCCGGAACGGGAATGTCCTCGGCGCGCTGCTCGAGGCGGCGCTCGCCGCGCTCTTCCTCGAGCACGGTTTCGCGGCGATCGAGCCGGCGATCGTCTCGGCGTTTCGGGGCCGGATCGAGTATGCGACGACGACCTACGTCGATCACAAGACGGAGCTCCAGGAGGAGCTCGCGCGGCGGGGCCACCAGGTCACGTACGGCGTGCTCGCGGTCGAGGGCCCGCCCCACGAGCGCACGTTCACGGTCGCAGCGATCGTGGAGGGCGAGCAGCTCGGCGTCGGCCGGGGGCGGTCGAAGAAGGACGCCGAGCAGGGCGCTGCCGAGGAAGCGCTCGCCCGCATGGCCTCGAGCCGCTCCGCGTAGGTTCCAACAGGTTTGGGGTCAGACGCCTGAGGGTTGTGCCGAGAGCGTGACTGCTTGGTCACTACATCCGAGCCGCGGACTAGCGTTCGGGCGCGTGCACCTGCGCTCGATAAGCCTGCGCGGCTTCAAGTCGTTCCCCGACCCGGTCGAGATCCGCCTCGAGCCCGGAGTCGCGGTCGTCGTGGGCCCCAACGGATCCGGCAAGTCGAACATCGCCGACGCGATCGTCTGGGCCGCCGGCAGCCTCAGCCCCAGCGAGCTGCGGGCCGAGCGGGCAGACGATGTCCTGTTCGCGGGCTCGAGCGGAAAGCCGGCGGCCGAGTGGTGCGAGGTCGAGCTCGTATTCGACAACTCCGACGGCGGGCTCGCGGAGCTCGACTTCTCGGAGGTCTCGGTCGTTCGCCGGCTGCACCGGGGCGGCGAGGGCCAGTACCTGGTCAACCGAGCGGCCGTGCGGCGGACCGACCTCGTCGAGCTGCTCTCGGACGTCGGCCTCGGAACGGGGATGCACTCCGTCGTGGGGCAGGGGAAGGTCGAAGCCATCCTCGCGAGCAGTCCGGCGGAGCGCCGCGCGCTTGTGGAGGAAGCGGCGGGGCTCGGCCGCTTCAAGCGACGCCGCCATCGCGCCGAGCTGAAGCTCGCACGCGTCGCCCGTGAGGTCGAGCGTGCCCGCGACGTCGAGACGGAAGCCCGAAAGCGGCTGCGGCCGCTCGCCCTCCAGGCGACCGCCGCCGAGCGCGCCGAGCGGGTCTCCGGGCAGATCGCAGCGGCCGAGGCGCGGATCGCCGAGCTCGATCTCGGCTCTCTGACCGAGCGCCTGGGCCAGGCGGAGGAGCGCAAGGCGGCCTCGGCGCTCGAGCGGAAGCGCGTCGACGGGAAGCTCGAGACGCTGCTGCTGGAACGCCAGAAGGCCGAGGAGGAGCTCGCGGACGCAGCCGGCGGCCGCGAGGCAGCGACCGCGACCCTTTACCGTCTACGCAGCGCCGCCGAGCGGGTCGCACTCAGGCACGAGACCGTCAACGATTTGCTCGCACGGCTGCGAGAAGAGCTCGCCGAGGCTCGCGGCAGCGCTGCGACGAGCGAGGGTCCCTCGACCGCGGAGGCGGAGACGGCTGCGGAAGCAGCGGCCACGGCGGCCCGCGAAGCCGCGCTCGAGCGCGACCGGCTGGCCGAGCAGGCCTCGGCGGCGCGGGAGCGCCTCCGTGCGCTCGAGCGCTCGCTGGCCGAGCGGGAAGGGATCCCCCCGGCGGCCCGGGCGCTGTCCGAGCAAGGCCGGCAGCTTGCGCTGGCCGGGCTCGACGCGGATCCCGGCTGCGAGCGCGCCGTCGCAGCTGCGCTCGCCTGGCGGGCATCGGCAGTCTCCGCGGAGAGCGCAGGGGATGGTCTCGGTCTGTTGGAGCGGACGCGCGAGCGTGGGCTCGGAAGCCTGCTCGTGCTCGTCCCGCCGGTCACCGCGGTCGCGCGTGGCGAGCCGCCCACGCCCGGCGCGACGCCGCTCACCGAGCACGTGCGCGCGAAGGCCGGCGGCGAGCGCGCAGTCGAGCTCCTCGAGGACGCCTGGCTCGTCGAGACGGCCGAGCTGCTGCAGGCGCGTCGCGGCCTCGTGGCGACGAGAGAAGGACACGGTTTCGACCCCGACCGCGGCGAGCTCTGGTTCTCCGGCGAGACGGCGGAGAGCGTGCTGCTCGAGCTCGAGGGGAGACGCCGTGGCCTGGATCAGGAGGCGGCCGACCTCGAACGCCGGGCCGGCGAGGCCCTGAAACGGGCCGAGGAGACCGCGCGGGCCTCCGAAGAGGCGCTGGCGGCGCTCAGGAACCTGCGTCCGGCGGCTCCACGCATTGCTCCGGCGGTCCTCGAACGGCTGGTCGCGGGGACGGAGCGCGCCGCGGCGGTGCTCGGCAAGGCCGCCGATTCGACCGCCCGCCTCGAGGCGCCGTTGAGGGCGCGCGCGGATGCCGGTGGGATGCGGACCGGCGAGCTCGCGGCCGAGCTGCGGCGGCTCGGAGCTTCCGAGGCGGAGCTTCGTCGCGAGGCAGGAGAGGCGCGGGAGCGCGCAGCCGCGATCGACGTGGAGCTCGCGAGGATCGACGCCGAGGCCCAGGAGGCGCGCCGCCGGCTCGAGGCAGCCGGCGCGGCGCCTGCCGAAGGCGACGACCGCGACGAGCTTGCGACGGGGCTCGAGAAGCTGCGCCGCCGCCGCGAGGCGCTCGGTCAGGTCAACCCGCTCGCGAAGGAGGAGCACGAGCAGGAGAAGGAGCGCCTCCACGAGCTGGTCGAGCAGCGGAAGGACCTCGATGAGAGCCTGGGGCAGCTCGAGCAGCTCCGGGCCGAGCTCACCGACACCGTCGAGCGGCGCTTCTCCGAGACGTTCGATCGCGTCCGCGGGCACTTCGAGGAGGTGGCCGCAACGTTGTTCCCGGGCGGCGAAGGCCGCCTGCGGCTGACCGCACCGGACGAAGACGACGAGGAGGCCGAGCCCGGGATCGAAGTAGAGCTGCGCCCTGCCGGCAAGCGTGTCACGCGGCTGTCGCTGCTCTCGGGCGGCGAGCGGGCGCTCGGCGCGATCGCGTTCCTGTTCTCGCTCTTCCTCGCCCGGCCGTGTCCCTTCTACCTCCTCGACGAGGTCGAGGCCGCGCTCGACGATCCGAACATCGGCCGCTTCGTCTCGCTGCTCCGGGCATATGCGGACCGGGCCCAGTTCATCGTCGTGACTCACCAGAAGCGGACGATGGAGGCGGCGGACGTGCTGTACGGGGTGACCATGGGGCCTGACGGAATCTCGCAGGTCGTTTCTCGGCGCATGCCGCGCGAAGACGTGGCCGCGCTGGCAAGCTGACACGCCCCTCTAGACTCCGCGCCGATGTCCAGCCCACCTGAACCGCCCGGTACCACGATCGGCCCGCTGGCGCCTTTTGCAATGCTGGCCTTTGGGTTCGCGCTCGTGAGGCGCTCGTGGCGAGCGGCCGCGGTCGGCGCCGGCGCTGTTTTGCTCGAGCTCAGGTGGACCGCCTACAAGCGGCTGATGCGGCGAATCGCGCTTAGTCGCATTCCCATCGGAGTGCAGCAGCGGGGGGACAGTGAGCCTTGACCCGCTCGTGGGCCGAGCTTCTCGGTGAGGACGAGTCGGGCCAAGAGGCTGAGGAAGAGACCAGGGGATTTCTCGCCCGCCTGCGGGACTCGCTCGGGCGGAGCCGCCGGGCGCTCGTCGGCGAGCTCGCGGCGGCAGCCTTCGACCCCGACGACGACGCGGCCTGGGAACGGCTCGAGGAGGCGCTGATCGTCGCCGACGTCGGCGTGCCGACGACCGCTGAGCTCGTGCGCCGGCTTGAGGCGCGCGACGATCTCGCCGACGGCCTGGAGGACGCGCTCGCAGAGGAGATCGCCGCCCTTCTGGGCGAGCCCGCGCGTCTCGACGTCCAGGCGAAACCGAGCGTTCTCCTGTTCGTCGGCGTGAACGGAACCGGCAAGACGACGACGATCGGCAAGCTCGCGCACGCGCTGAAAGAGCACGACCGCGACGTGATCATGGCTGCGGCGGACACATTCAGGGCCGCCGCCGACGAGCAGCTCGAGGTCTGGGCGCAGCGGGCCGGGGCGGACTTCGTCGGCGCCGCCCGGGGAGGCGATCCCGCAGCCGTCGCCTACGACGCGATCGAGGCCGCGCAGTCGCGGGGCTGCGACGTCGTCCTGGTCGACACGGCCGGGCGGCTGCACACGCACACGAACCTGATGGCCGAGCTCGCGAAGATCAGGCGCGTGGTCGCGCGGCGCTTGGAGGGCGCGCCGCACGAGACGCTGCTCGTGATCGACGCGACCACCGGCCAGAACGGGCTTCAGCAGGCGCTGCTGTTCCAGGAAGCGGTCGAGGTGACTGGGGTCGTCCTGACGAAGTTGGACGGATCCGCCAAGGGCGGGATTGCCGTGGCGATCGCGCGCGAGCTCGGACTACCGGTCAAGCTGATCGGCGTCGGCGAGCGTCTCGACGACTTGCGCCCGTTCGATCCGGACGACTTCGCACGCGCGCTCGTGTCCGGCTAGATCAGGGTCTCACGAGGGGCGAAGGGTAGAAAGTTCGGATCGAACGGCGAGGGCTCGGCCGCCGCCTTTCCACACCCACACACCGCGATCGTCCCCTCTCGGAAGCCATCGAGCCCGAGTTGCTCGTCGATGTCGGCGTTGTTGATCGCCGCCGTCACGAAGGCCCCGAGCCCGAGCTCTGCTGCAACGAGGTAGAGCGTCTGGCTCAGATGAGCGGCGTCCATGAGTACGACTCCGAAGGCATTCGGGTGGTTGCGGTACTTCCAGAAGGCCCGGTCGAAGCGCGCGGCCAGGACGAACAATACTTGCGCGTCGCCGAAGTAGGTCTGGCCGCAGACGAGCTCCGTCGCCAGGGCCGCCGCCTCGTCCGCGCTCAGCGAGGCGATCAGCTCCAGGGAGTGGTCGTGCCCGTTGTAGTGGTACAGACCGGGCTCGACCGACTCGACGTTCACGACAAGCGGGTAGGCCTCGACCGGATGGAGCGAGCCGCCGGACGGGCTTGTCCGCTTGAGCACGATCTCCTCGCCGGCAAGCGGCGCGTAGCCGTGATAGCCGAAGACGTAGTACAGGAGGACGGCGAGCTCGTCCAGGCGAAGCGCAGTCTCGGGATCGAAGCTGCGCACGGTGCGGCGGCGCTCGAGCGCATCGTAGAACGAGCCGTTTCGTCTCACGAGCGGCAGGTCGCGGACAGCTGCCGGGCTCTCCCGCGAGTGGAATGCGGGCGGCGGCCGCCCGTGGCGGTCGATCAGCTCGCGCATCGCCTCCTCGGACTGGGCGACGAGCTCCGACAGCTCGGTTCGGCCCGTGAGCTGCCGGAAATCGACGCCGCGCCATTTGGTGAGGAAGTAGTACAGGGCACCCTCGCGGTGCCAGCCCGTGCGCTCGAGCTGCTCGTCCCGCTCGCGAAGCGCGGTGAGCTCGTCGTCGTCCTCTTCGCTCAAGAGGACACCCTTTCGTGCCAGCTCGGACGCCGTCTCTTCGTCCTCGGGCTCGACCCACCGGTCGGCCGGCGTCGAGAGGACGAGCTCGAGCTCCTCGGCACTGACCTCGACCTGCTCGCCCGTGAGGACCGAGAGCGCGAAGACGTGCGTGAGCGACGTGGGCTCGACCTCCCCCTGGAGGAGGAGCCCTATGTCGAGGAACGGAGTGTCTTCGCAGGCGAAGCCGAGGTAGCGCGGGCGCCTAACCCGTGCCATCGCGCTCCGGATGCGCTTGCGTCACGGGCCAGGGTGGGGCAATCCCGACATGACGACGAAGCTCACGAGGAAACCGAACGGGCCGCCGCCGGTCAAGGTCTTGGCCTTCGGCAAGACCGTCTTCACGAACTTCCTTATCTCGGCCTGGGGCGGCAGCGTTATTTTTCCTGGCGGCATCGGCGACAGGTCGATCCCCTTCTCTCGGAGCACGCTAAAGGGATCGGCCTGAACTCGCTTGTAGAAGTTCTCGTTTGTCGCGAGGTCGTTGAGGAATTTTTCCGCCTTGCGTCGATCGATGTGGATATGAGCCTGGTACGACCGCGGTGCCATGGGACCTCCTCGTTAGGCGCCGACTCTTCAGGGGCCGCTACCCCTCTCAGGATCCCGACATGACCACGAAGGCGACCGCGAAACCGAACGGGCTCTTCGTCCCCGCCAGCAGCTGGGCTTGGTCGACCAGTGGCTGGATCTGTTCGGGCGGCGGCAGCGTGATCTGTTTCGGCCTCGGGTACAAGCGGATACCGCGCTTGCCGAGCTCTCGGGCCGGGTTCGCCTCGACGGCGGCCCTCGTCGGCGAGTTGGGCGTCGCCAACTCCCTGAGCAAGGCGACCGCGTCATCGTGGCTGATGTTGATATGGGCGAGGTGCCTCCTTTGAGGGGGCATCGAGCCTCCTTCCGGCGTCGACGGCGATTTCGACCTCGTAGTCTCCTACTCGGAGAGGGCTCGGTCAACCCGTGGCGGGACCGGTGAGCTTCTCTGCGAGCTCTCGAGCGGCAGCCGCAGAGGCAACATTGCCTTTGGCCTCGTAGAGACGGATCGCTTCCTCGACCGAGGGAGTTGCCTCGCCGGGCCGCCCCAGCAAGCAGAGGGTCTCGGCGAGATCGACCAGCGCATCCGCCTGCCAGTTGACGAAGTCGGTCTCGCGGGAGCGTGCCACAGCGTCACGCGCGAGCGCCTCGGCCGCGTCCCTCTCCCCGCGCCGCGCGAGCAGCTTGGCGCGCGTTCCCCGCCAGATCATCTGAGAGCCCACGTCGTCGCGTGAAGCAGCCTGCTCGCTGATCTGGGTCGCCTCCTCGGACTCTTCGTAGCGACCGAGCGCGTAGAGCGGCCTGGAGAGGAACGCGGCCGTTGTCGAGAGATATCCCCGCTCGCCCATCTGATCGAGCTGCTCGTAGCCCAGTCGCAGCTCGCGCTCGGCCGCCTCGTAGTCGCGCGCGATCAGCTCCGCGATTCCGGCGTAGATCTGCATGGACGCGAGCAGGAGCTTGTGGCCCCTGTCTTCCAGCGTCTCCCTCGTCTGGGCATACAGCCGGCGAGCCTCGTCGAAGTGCCCGCGCATCGCCTCCAGCACCGACATGGTCGAATCGACGCGTCCTTCGACGAACACGTATCCGCGACCGCGGCGGCGAAGATCGAGGCAGCGGTGAATCGCGTCCTCGACCGGCCTGGGGCCGAAGACGACGGCCCGGGACAGCGACCCAAGGACCCACGATCGCTCCCGTCTGCCTCCGGAACGCTCGGCATGGACGAGCGCGCGCTCGAGCACCTGCTCCATCTCACCGCAGCAACAGCGCAGCCAGTGCGCTTCCGCGACGTGGATCCATGCCTTGGCAAGGCCGAGGTCGTCCTCTGCTGCTTCGAAGACATCGATCGCCTCCTTGGCGACCCGAAGCACGTCGTCGGCCTCGACCTGCGGGTCGACAAACGCACGCAACGAGGAGCGTTCGATGAGGGCGCGAAACCGGATGTCCTCCCTGCCGGCCTCCTCTGCCGTCTCGGTCGCCCGGGTGAGGAGCGTCTCCGCCCGTGTCAGATCGCCGCTTTCGCGCAGGGCAGACCCGAGGTCGAGCAGCACCTCCGCCAGGCGCTCGGGCTCGCCTACGAGCAGGACGGCCGCCCGGTCGAGGAGATTGATCGCCGCCGGGATGTCATCGCGCGCAAGAGCGTGCCGTCCCCCCGACCCGAGCCGACTCCCGGCCCGTGCGGCGAGCGTCCCCGACCTCTCGTCACGCGGGCTGACGGCGACCCGGGCGAGATATGCCTGTTCCAGGTGGTAGCCGACGAGCTCCTCGGGCGCTTGCCCCCGGCTGGATTCCTCGGTCCAGTCGGCAAGGCGCTCGTGGAGCTCTGCGCGCAGCTCCTTGGGCATCGCCTCGTAGGCGCTGTCGCGGACGAGCACGTGGTGGAAGCAGAACCTGTCCTCTCGGTCAGAGGGAGTCGGATCGGGACGCATGAGCCCCTTGCGGACGAGCGATAGGAGGTGCCGTGCGATCGAACCTCGCTGATCCTCCGGTGAAAGCTCCGCGACCTGCTGCAGCGCGAAGTCTCTGCCGACCACGGAGGCGCGCTCGATGACCTCACGCTCCTCGTGTGTCAGCCGGTCGAGCCGCTCCGCAAGCAGCGCGTGGATCGAGGGGGGGATCGAGAGCTCGGCCTCGCCGTTCCGCTCAGCGGCTATCGCGGCCATCTGCTCGAGGAAGAGCGGATTCCCTTCTGCAGCCGCGCCGATCCGGTCTCTCACGGCGGCGGGAAGCGAAGTCTCCGCGGCCAGGCGGACGAGCAAGGATTCCATCTCGTCGGCCGAGAGCGGCTCGAGCGCGAGAGCGTCGGCATTCGCCTGCGGCGTGATCCAGGTGGGACGGTTCTCCACGAGCTCCGGCCGCGCGAGGCAGATTACGAGAATCGGCGCCTCGCGGCTCCAGCCGACGACGTACTCGACAAGGTCGAGCAACGTTGGCTCCGCCCAGTGGATGTCCTCGAAGCAGATGACCAGTGGCCGCTGCCGCGCTAGTGCCTCGAAGGCGCGCCGCACGGCCCAGAACGTCTCCTCGCTCGAGGCCCCAGCCTCCTCGGCGCCTGTCGCTCCGCGAAGCAGCTCGAGCACGACGTCGCGATCGTCGGCCTCGCCGAAGGCCTCGCGGAGGGCGTCCTCGCCCCCAACGGACTGAAGGATCTCGGTCAGGGGCCAGAAGGTGATTCCTTCGCCGTACGGCAGACAACGCCCGATTGCCGTCGTCGCCTGGTCGGCGACCGACGATGCCAGCTCCGCCGCCAGGCGCGACTTGCCGATCCCGGCGGGGCCGAGGACGGTGAACAGGCGGCAGCTGCGCTCCCCGGCCGCCCGTTCGAAGGCGTGACGGAGCAGACCGAGCTCCTCGTCGCGGCCGACGATCGGTACATCGAGGCGGCGGGCGAGGCTCGGAGCGTCCCGGTCCACCTCGTCCAACCGGCGCCGGCCGACGTCCTCGCGCTTGCCCTTGACGGATAACTGCTCGAGCGGCCCGGCCTTGACGGCGTGCTCGACCAGCGGGTAGGTCGCCTTTCCAATCAGGATCTCGCCTGCCTCGGCCGCCTGCTCGAGGCGCTTGGCCACGATCACGGCCTCACCTGTGACGAAGGACTCCCCTCGGGCGTGGTCGCTTGCGATCACTTCCCCGGTATTGACGCCGATGCGGATCTGCAAGCGGATGCTCCAGGCGGCCTCGAGCTCCTCGTTCAGCGCTTCGATCCGCTTCCGCATCGCCGCCGCCGCACTGACCGCACGGAGCGCGTCATCCTCGTGCACGACCGGGACGCCGAAGACCGCCATCACCTCGTCTCCGATGAACTTCTCGACCGTTCCCCCATGGCGCTCGATCACCCCACGCATCTCCTCGAAGAAGCGCGACTGGACGCGCCGGAAGGTCTCCGGGTCGGCCCCTTCGGCGAGCCCCGTCGAGTGGACGAGGTCGCAGAAGAGAATCGTCACGGTTTTCCGCACCTCGCGTGCGGAGGCGGTCATGGGCCGAGTCTAGGACTTCGCGCGCCCGCTGACTAGCGCACTGGCCAGGCGATCCCGGTCACGTACTCGGCCGGGTCCGGCGTCTCGTCGGGATCGGAGTAGTAGATCTCGCGCGGGGTGCCGACCGGCTCGTAACCTGACCGGCTCGTAACCTTTCGCCACGATCCATTCGTACACGGCTCGGTAGGCCCCCGGCAGCCCCTCGTAAGGCCCGCGGTAGACGGCCCACGCCGCCTGTCCAACCGGAAGCACGCCGCTCTGAATCCTGCCTCGGCCGGGGACCCGCTCCGCAGTCGGCCAGCCGATCTCGACCTCGGAGACGTCGTCTTCGTCGACGTCGGACCGGACGTTGAAGGGAGGGCCGGCGCCCTCTTCGCTGAGCTCGCGCAGGTAGGCGGCGACGCCGTTGATCGCCTCGCCGATCGTCCGGTCGAGGTCCTCTTCGCGGATGCGCGAGCGCATCGTCAACGCCGGCTGCTCGCGCTGCTCGCGCAGCTCGATCTTCTCGAGCGGCGCCGCGTCCTGGAGGCTCGTGCGGCCGGAGACGATTGCGTCGAGCAACGCGAGCTGTCCCTGCAACTCGCCGGCGCGCCGCTCCAGACGGGATCGATGCTCGATCAGCCGCTCTCTCGTCGTAGCTGGATCCGCCGCCAGGATCGCCTTGCACTCCTCGAGCGGGACGTCGACGGCGCGAAGACGCGCGATCGCCCCGGCCTCGCGGAGCTGGCCCGGCGAGTAGAGGCGATAGCCCGTGTCCGCGTCGGTCCGGGTGGGGCGAAGCAGGCCGATTGCGTCGTAGTGGCGGAGCGCCTTGGCGCTCAGCCCGGACAGGCGCGAGAAGCGCCCGATCGACAGCAACGTCTCTGCTTTCTGCTCCACGGGAGGGAGCGTAGACCCTCCCCCCGTGGCAAGGTCAAGCCGCTACGAGCGCTCGACTCCGAACGCGATATTGACGGTGGTGCGGTACTCGCTGATGCGGTCGTTCTCGACCACGGCGCTCATCGAGACGACGTGAGCCCCGTTGATCCCCCGCAGCGTCTTCGCTGCCTCCTGGACGGCCGCGTCGGCCGCCTTGGCGAAGCTCTCAGGCGACGACCCGATCAGCGTGAGCACCTTTGCGACGTTGGACATGTCTCTGCTCCTTCCCTCGTTTGAGGGACGGAGGATAAGCGCTAGAGCCCGAAACCGAAGGACGACGTCAGGCCGGTGAGGGGCTTGTAGCTCTCGGGCGGCGTGATCGTGACGATCTCGCCCCACTTGCCGAGCTCGATCCCGAACGAGATGTGGAGCGCGCTAATGCCCTTCAGATTCGTTCCGGAAGTCTGGTTCAGCTTCTTCAGGTCGTCGGAGCCGAGGTCGATGCTGAGATCGGCTCTGCGGAGCAGGTGGTCGTCCTTGCCGATGTCGATCGTGACGTTGGTCGCGTCTTGCAGCGCCTGCAGCGCATCCTGCTGCCGAGCGGTCAGGGCCTGACCGTTCTGCTCCGAGACCTTCGCCAGCCCGTTCGCGTCGAGCGTTCCCTTGAACTCCCACATGTCGGCGTCGTCGACCGTCGGACCGTCCGAGATCGTCCCGCTAAGGATCTCCGCCGCGTGCTGCCGCAGCTGGCGGGCGCTGCTCTGCTGGGCTCCCGGCACCGTCTTCAGGCGGGACTGTCCCAGCTGCTTCAGCGACCCGATCCCGGATTGCTTCGTTCCGTACCAGGTTCCGAGCAGTTCCGCGTAGAGCTCTTTCGGGCCGGCCATGAGCTTGCCCGAGAAGTCCCGGCCGGTCACCGAGACGCTGCCGTCCGCGGTGAACGCTTTCGGAGAGACGTCGCCCTCGAGATGGAGCTTGATCGGGTTGGCGACGAACGCCTGCAGCAGCGCGTTCTGCACCGGGCGGCTCGTCTCGACCGAGACGGTCAGGTCGAGCGCGTAATGGGCGCTGTGCTTGGCGCTCGTCGCGCTCGAGGCCTTGGTGAAGAGCGTGCTGAGCGACGGCGCCGGCGCAGAGGGCGCCGTGCTTCCCCCGCCGCCGCAACCGGCGAGGGCGAGGGTCAGGGCCAGAGCAAGCAGGATCCGGCGCACGGGGCCTTTATAGCTCCTAACTACACTCTGGCCGATGTTCGACACGCTCTCGGACAAGCTCCAGGCGGCGCTCGGCGACCTGCGCAAGCGCGGCAGCCTGGACGAGGAAGCGATCACGCGCGCGATGCGCGAGATCCGGCTCGCCCTGCTCGAGGCGGACGTCAACTTCAAGGTCGTCAAGGACTTCGTCGAGCGCGTCCGTGAACGCGCGCTTGGCCAGGATGTGCTGAAGAGCCTCACTCCTGCGCAGCAGGTCGTGAAGATCGTCCACGAGGAGCTGACCGAGTTGATGGGGAGCGGAAGCTCGAAGCTCGCCTATGCGGGAAAGCCGCCGACGGTGATCCTGCTGGCCGGGCTCCAGGGCTCCGGCAAGACGACGGCCGCCGCCAAGCTCGCGCTGCTCCTGCGCAAGGAAGGAAAGACGCCTGCGCTCGTCGCCGCCGACCTCCAGCGCCCGGCGGCGATCGACCAGCTCGAGCAGCTCGGGAAGCAGATCCAGATCCCCGTCTACCGGCAGGACGGGAGCGATCCCGTCGCGGTCGTCCGCTACGGGCTCGAGCGCGCCGAGGAGGAGGGGCGGAACGTCGTCATCCTCGACACCGCAGGCCGGCTGCACGTCGACGAGGAGCTGATGGACGAGCTCGCACGCGTACGCGACGCCGCCAGGCCGACGAACGTGCTCCTCGTGCTCGACTCGATGACCGGCCAGGAAGCGGTGTCGGTCGCCGAGGCGTTCCAGGGGCGCGTCGCGTTCGACGGCGTCGTGCTGACGAAGCTGGACGGCGATGCGCGCGGCGGAGCGGCGCTCTCGGTGAAGGCCGTCACCGGAAAACCGGTCAAACTGGCCTCGACAGGGGAGAAGCTCGACCAGCTCGAGTACTTTCACCCGGACCGGATGGCGTCGCGGATCCTCGGCATGGGCGACGTCCTCAGCCTGATCGAGAAGGCGGAGGCCGCCGTCGAGGAGGACGAGCAGGCCGAGCTCGAGCAGCGGCTGCGCGCCGGCGAGTTCAGCTTCGACGACTTCCTCGCCAGCTACCGGATGTTGCGGCGAATGGGCCCGCTCAAGGGCGTGCTCTCGATGATCCCCGGGATGGGAAAGCAGCTGCAGGGGATGGATATCGACGAGCGCGAGCTGGCCCGCGTCGAGGCGATCGTGCTCTCGATGACGCCGCAGGAGCGGGCGCGACCGCACATGATCAACGGCTCCCGCCGGCTCCGGATCGCGAAGGGCAGCGGCGTCACCGTGCAGCAGGTGAATCAGCTGCTGACGGCGCGCAAGCAGATGGAGAAGATGATAAAGCAGCTCGGAAAAGGCAAGATTCCGGCTCTACCCGGACTTCGCTAGGCAAAGGAGGCAGATGGCAGTTCACATGAGACTGACGCGGGTCGGCTCGAAGAAGAACCCGATCTACCGCGTCGTGGTGGCCGACTCGCGCTCGCCGCGCGACGGCAGGTTCCTCGAGATCGTCGGGCGCTACAACCCGCAGACCGAGCCGTCGACGATCGAGCTCGACGAGGCCAAGGTGAAGGACTGGCTCGGCAAGGGCGCCCAGCCGTCCGCCGCCGTATCGCGGTTGATCAAGGCCAAGAACATTGGCTGAATTGCTCGAGTACCTCGCCCGCCAGCTCGTCGACGACCCCGACTCCGTTCGTGTCGAGAGCGTCGAGGACGAGGACGGGGCCGTCCTCCTGCGGCTCCAGGTCGCCGACGACGACGTCGGCAAGGTGATCGGGCGTCAGGGCCGGATCGCCCGCGCCCTGCGCACGATCATCAGGGCGAGCGGCGCCGGCGAGGGCCGGCGCGTGCTGCTCGAGATTGCCGGTTGAGAGTCGCGGCGCTCTACGACATCCACGGCAACCTGCCCGCCCTGGAGGCCGTGCTGGAGGAGGTGGATGTCGACCTCGTGCTCGTCGGCGGCGACGTTGTCGGCGGCCCGTTCTCCGGCGAGACGGTCGAGCGGCTTCAAGCGCTGGGCGACGGCGCCCGCTGGCTCCGCGGCAATGCAGAACGGGAACTGGTCGAGATGCCCCCACCGAGGGAAGCGGGTCCTCCGCCGGGCGAGCTCGAGCGCATCCGGAAGGCGCTGACGGAGGAGCAGGTCGAGTTTCTGTACGGCCTGCCGGAGCAGGTCGAGCTGGATGTGGAGGGCGTCGGGCACGTGCTCTTCTGCCATGCCACGCCGCGCAACGACCTGGAGATGGTCACGCCGCTCACGCCCGAGGAGCGCTTGGCGCGGATTCTCGACGGCGTTGCGGCGGACGTCGTCGTCGCCGGGCACACGCACATGCAGGACGACCGGCGTGTTGGAGGGATCCGCTGGGTCAACGCCGGCAGCGTCGGGACGCCGTACGAGGACGCGGCCGGCGCGTACTGGGCCCTGCTGGGCCCGGATGTGGAGTTGCGGTGCAGCCGCTACGACGCAGCCACGCTGGGCGGGTACGAGTATCCGCACGCCTCGAGGCAGGAGGCGGCCGAGTACTTCGAGAGCCTCGTGCGGTGAGTGGAGAGCGAGTCATGGTTGGCCGCGTAGGGCGCCCGCACGGGCTCGCGGGCGCCTTCGTCGTCGAGCAGGCGAGCGTAGCGCCCGAGCGGTTCGCGGCCGGAGCCGAGTTGCTCGCCAGCGGCGAGCCGGCCCGCGTGGTCGAAGCGAAGCGGGCCGGGGGGCGGCTCGTGGTCCGGCTCGACCGTTCCGTCGAGCGCGGGGCGGCGCTCGAGATTCCGCGGGCCGAGCTTCCCCCGCCCGACGAGGACTCGTACTACGTCGCCGATCTCGCAGGCCTCGAGGTCGTCGAGGAGGGGGGACTGTCGCTCGGGCATGTGGCCGAGGTGGCACCTGGAATCGCGAATGACGTGCTCGAGCTGGATTCCGGCCTTTCGCTCCCTTTCGTCGAGGCCTGCGTGCGTGAGGTCGATCTCGAGCGCGGCCAGATTGTTGTCGCTCCTGGCTTCACAGAGCGCGGGTAACCTCAGTTTCCTTGCAGCTCGACGTCTTCACCCTCGTCCCGCACGCCTTCGGCTGGCTGACCGAACAGCGGCCCGTCGCGGCTGTACTCGGTCAGAGCCTGGACCTGCGCCTGTTCAACTACCGCGACGCGACGCCGCTTCGCGCCGGCCAGGTCGACGACGAGCCCTACGGCGGCGGGCCGGGGATGGTGCTTCGCGTAGACGTTGTCGCGGCCGCCCTCGACGCGGTGTACGGGGGTGTCCCCGACCATCGCGTCGTCGCATTGACGCCGCAGGGCCGCCAGCTCGACCAGCAGATCGTCGAGGAGCTCGCAACCGAGGAGCGGCTCACGCTGCTGTCGGCGCGGTTCGAGGGCTTCGACGAACGGATCGTGACGCATCTCGCTTCGGATGCGATCTCGATCGGTCCGTATGTGCTTTCCGGCGGCGAGCTGCCTGCGATGGTGATCGTGGATGCGGTGGCGCGCCGGCTGCCGGGGGCCCTCGGGAGTGAGGAGTCAGGCCTTGTCGAGAGCTTCTCCGAAAAGCTCGGCGGCGGGCTCGAGTATCCCCACTACACCCGCCCGGCCGATTTCCGCGGCTGGACGGTTCCCGAGGTGCTGCTCTCCGGAGATCATGCGCGGATCGAGGAATGGCGGCGCGAGCAGAGCCGTAGCAGGAGCCTGGCGTGAAGGATCCGTACGCGGTTCTCGGTGTCCCGCGGGACGCCTCTGACGCGCAGATCCGGTTCGCGTACCGGCAGGCCGTCCGCAACTACGACTCCGGCGACTCGTCTTCGGTCGACGCCAAGGAGCGCCTGCACGAGCTGGAAGAGGCCTACAGGGTGCTCTCCGATCCGCGCAAGCGAAAGGCTTACGGCGGGGCGCGCGCCGCTGCGAGCCGGCCCGCACCCGAGCCCACGCCGGTCCCGCCGGTCCTGAAGGAGGCGGAGAAGCTTCCGCGCAACCCGTTCGCCCGTGTGACGCACAAGCTTCCGCGGCCTTACCGGATCGCGCTCGACTGGGTGCTGACGATCGCGGGCGCCGTCGCGATCGTGCTCGCGATCAAGGCGTGGGTCGTGAACCCGTACCGCATCCCGTCCTCGTCGATGGAGCCGACGCTCCACTGCGCCCGTGGCAGCAGCGGTTCCAACAACGGCTGCGAGGCGCACTTCTCGGACCGTGTGCTCGCGAACCGCTTCATCTACCACTTCCGCGATCCGCACCGCGGCGAGATCGTCGTCTTCAACACGCCGCCCAAGGCCAAGATCGAGTGCGGAGCCGGCGGCACATTCGTCAAGCGGCTGATCGGGCTGCCCGGGGAGCGGATCAGGGAGCGGAGCGGGGTCTTCTACGTCAACGGGAAGAAGCTCGACGACTCGAGCTACATCCACCCGGGCCGTCGGGACGATCGCAGCGGGTTCTGGGTCGTTCCCAAGGACTCGTACTTCTTCGTCGGCGACAACCGGACACAGTCGTGCGACTCGCGCCGGTGGGGGTCGGTTCCGCGCGGGAACTTAATTGGGCCGGTGTTCGCCATCTACTGGCCTCCGAACCGGATCCATGTCGATACTCCGGGTCCGGTCGGCGCGGTGATCCTGGGCGTGATCGGCGGAGTCGTGATCATCCTGATCGGTTTGGCCGTTCGGCGGAGGAGGGTTCGCTAGCATTCGGCGACGGCCCGCGGGCCGTTCTTTCCGATGAGTCGCGTGATCGAGTCAATCGAGCGGCGTCAGCTGCGCAGTGACCTGCCTCAGTTCAAGGCGGGGGACACCGTGCGCGTTCACTTCCAGGTGATCGAAGGGCAGCGGCGGCGGCTCCAGGTCTTCGAGGGGATCGTGATCAAGCGGCAGGGCGCGGGGGTGCACGAGTCGTTCACGGTGCGCAAGCAGTCGTTTGGCGTCGGGGTCGAGCGAACGTTCCCGCTCCATTCGCCGAAGATCGAGAAGATCGAGCTGATGGCGATCGGCGACGTGAGCCGAGCCAAGCTCTACTACCTGCGCGAGAAGGTCGGCAAGCGCGCCCGTGTGCGGACGAAGGCCGGAGCCGTGATCGCGCCGCCGCCGGCCGCGACCGAGCCGGCCGCACCGGCTGAGACTCAGGAAGCGGTCGCCGACGAGGTCGAAGCCGGGCACGCCGAGGCGGAAGCCGAAGCGGAGGGCGAGCCGAGCGCCGCAGGCACGGAGTCCGCTCCGGAGACTGTCCGCGAGTAGCAGCCTCTCCGGCCTCCGAAGACCCTTCTTTTACCCCAAGGAAACCCCACCCAGGGCGGGGAGTTGTCCACCCGCCACCCACGGCTGATCGTACCGGCGAACTCCGCACCTGTCTGTGCCGAAAGAGAGCCGAATCACGCACGTTGCGAACTCGGCGCAAAGCCGGCCCAGAGTCGCGACCGGTGATCGGGCTATTCTCGCGGACGTGCCCGTGCGCACCGGCCAGAAGCTCCTCGGCTACGACCGCAGGTTCGGCGTCCGCTACGTCGCCGGTGCGGACGAGGCGGGTCGCGGGTCGCTCGCCGGTCCGCTCGTCGTCGCAGGCGTACTGCTCGACTACGCCTGCCTGCGCAACCACCGCGTCCGCCCCCTCGGGCTCCTGAACGACTCGAAACAGGTCTCGCCGGCCGAGCGCGAGGAGCTCTTCCGCGCCGTGCTCGTCTGCGCCGAGCGCGTCGCCGTGCGCGTGATCTCCTCCGGCGAGATCGACCGCCACGGTCTGCATCGGATGAACCTCGCCGGTCTGCGTTCCGCGCTCCACGCCCTCTCGCCTCCCGCGGAGGTTTGCCTCGTGGACGGCTTCCGCCTCGGCGAGCAAGCGCCCGAGCACAAGGCCGTCGTCGACGGGGACGAGCGGAGCGCCGCGATCGCGGCCGCCTCGATCGTGGCGAAGGTCGTCCGCGACCGTGCGATGCGCCGGATGGACGCGCTCTACCCGCACTACGGCTTCGCCTCGCACGTGGGGTACATCACGCCCGGCCACTCCGCGAAGGTGCGCGAGCGCGGTCCGTCCGGAATCCATCGCCGCTCCTTCCAGGCGCTGTGCTACCTGTCCGAAGAAGAGGCTCGCGCCCGCGTCGAGCAAACCACGTAGCCGTAGGGCGCGCGGCCGAGCGTCGCGCACGCCGCTACTACCGGCTGCGTGGCTACCGGATCCTCGACGCCAACGCGCGGGGTGGGCGGAACGAGCTCGACCTCGTCGTCCGCCGCGGTTCCAGGCTCGTCTTCTGCGAGGTGAAGATGAGGTCGCGGGAGGACTTCGGCGAGCCGGCCGAGATGGTGGGCGCCGAGAAACAGCGCCGCGTTCGACGGGCCGCGCAGTTGTGGCTCGCCGGCAAGCCGGAGCTCGCGACCCTGGAGATCTCCTTCGAGGTCGTCGCCGTCCACGCCGACCGGATCGAGCGCCTGCGGGACGCGTTCTAGGGGGACTCTCGGCCGCGTAGAACTCGCCTGCGTGGCCCCCACGCAGGAAGCCCTGTACCGGGACATCGACCTCGAACTGTCGTGGTCGGAGGGTCAGCTCCCCGAGCGGGAGCGGACGAAGCACGTTCACCGCCTCCATCCCTACCTCCGTGATCCGGCGCCTGGATCAGCCCGGCGGGCGCAGGCCACGCGCGAGCGCCTACGTCCGCGACTGGTTCGCGCCGCAGACCGCCGCCGAACTGCTCGGCTTCCGCAGGCTCATCCCGGAGTACGAGCACGAAGACGTCCTGCGCGTGATCCTCGCCTGTGCAGCCCGGTCCGCCCGTCGCACCACGCATTTCGACCTCGACTTCCCGCGCGCCCCCAGACCGAGCCCTACTGGTGCCACAAGCACAAGCGCCGCTGCCGGCCGGTCGAGACGGCGCAGTCGTTCCTCCCCCGCTACGCGCTCGACACGCTCGCCCGGATCAAGGAGTTCGCGCGGGCCCGCAGGCGCGGCTGCGAGGCGGAAGTTCTCCACGGTGACTCCCGGGAGCTCGGTCTCGAAGGCCGCTTCGACGGCATCGTCACCTCGCCTCCCTATCCCGGCCTGATCGACTACCACGAACAGCACCGGTACGCGTACGAGCTGCTCGGCCTCGACGATCGTCGCCGTCTCGAGGTGGGGGCGGCCGCCGGCGGGACGAGCCGCGCTGCCCTTGCGGCCTACACCGACGGGATCGTCGCCGCGCTCGAGAGTGTCTTGGAATCGCTTCGGCGGGGCGGGCCGGTGTTGATCGTCGTCAACGACCGGCGCGATCTCTATCCGGCGATCCTCGAGCGCGCCGGGCTTGGATTGGAGGAGCGGCTCCGCCGCCACGTGAACAGGCGGACGGGACGACGGGCCGGCGAGTTCTTCGAGGACGTCCTCGTAGCGCGCCGGTAAATCGTTTCGAAGCCGGCACGAAGCTTCGCGATTCTCCGAACTACCGTCGGAGGGTGCTTGCACGAGCGACCACTCATGCTCTGGTCGGCCTCGAGCCTCGCCGGGTCGAGGTCGAGGCGCACCTGCCCGGCGGCTTGCCCGGGTTCACGATCGTCGGGCTCGCCGACCGCGCCTGCCAGGAGGCCAAGGAGCGGGTCCGAAGCGGGATCGCCTCCTCCGAGCTCGCCTGGCCGAAAGGCCGGGTGGTCGTCAACCTCGCTCCGGCGGGCCTGCGCAAGGAAGGCTCATCGTTCGATCTCTCGATCGCGCTCGCGATCCTTGCCGCCTCGGGTCAGGTGGAGCCCACTGCGCTCGAGAACCACGCGATCGTCGGAGAGCTCGCGCTTGACGGTCGCGTCCGGCCTGTCGGAGGAGTGCTCGCGGTCGCCGAGGGCGCGCGCAAGCTCGGGCTCGAGCGGCTTCTGTGCCCGGCTGTGGTCTCCCCCGAAGCGGCGCTCGCGGGCATCGAGCCGATCCCGCTGCGCCATCTGGCCGAAGCCGTTTCCTATCTTCGCGGCGAGGGTCGCCCGCCGCCCTACGTGCCGCAGAACGGGCACCGGCCCCGCCCGCCGGCTCCCGACCTCGCCGATGTACGCGGCCAGGAGCGAGCCCGCCGTGCGCTCGAGCTCGCGGCGGCCGGCCGGCACAACCTCCTGCTCGCCGGGCCGCCCGGAACGGGCAAGACGATGCTCGGTCGGCGGCTGCCCGGGATCCTTCCGAAACTCCGCGGGGACGAAGCGCTCGAGGTAACACGGATCCACTCGGTTGCCGGGGTGCTCCCGCGCGACAGTGTTCTGATCGAGGCGCCACCCTTCCGCGCGCCGCATCACAGCGCCTCGGCCGCGGCGATCGTCGGCGGTGGCGCCGGTCCTCGTCCCGGTGAAGCAAGCTTGGCCCACCGCGGAGTGCTGCTGCTGGACGAGTTCCCGGAATTCCAGCGGCCGGTGCTCGAGGCTCTCCGCCAGCCGCTCGAGGACGGGACGATCAGCATCGCGCGGGCCGCAGGGCAGGCCGTCTTCCCGGCCCGCTTTCAGCTTGTCGCGACCATGAACCTGTGCCCGTGCGGCGGTCGAGCCGACCCCGCGGCCGACTGCTCCTGCTCGGCCCAGCAACTCGCCCGCTTCCGGGCGAAGCTCTCGCACGCGCTGCTCGACCGCTTCGACCTCGTCGTGACCGTGCCGCGCCCTCGCGCGGACGAGCTGGCGGCAGGCCCGTCCGAGAGCTCCGCCCGAGTTCGCGCCCGCGTGGAGCGGGCCAGAGCGCGGCTCGATGGAGGGCCGATCCGGAGGACGGGTGAAGCATGCGCGCTGCTCGACCGTGCCGTCGAGCGCCTGCCGCTTTCGGGGCGTGGTCGAGCACGCGTCGCGCGTGTTGCCGCGACCGCGGCGGCGCTCGCCGGAGCCGAGGAGGTGTCGGCGGAGCACATTGCGGAAGCGCTCGCCTATCGCTCGCCGAAGGAGCTGACGGCGTGAAAGAGCTCGCGCTTGCCGCCTTCGCCGCTGAGACCGGATCGCATCTCGTCTCGGCGCCGCGCAGCGCCCGCTTTGCCACGTTCTCGCGCTCCTTCGACGCGGCCGACTACACCTCGCGGCTCGCCGAGCGGGGCTTGCGGTTCGTCGGTTGTTCTGACGACCGCTTCCCGCCGCTACTCCGGGCGATCCACGACCCGCCGCCGGGACTCTTCCTGCGTGGAAGCGTAGCCCCGGAGCTCCTCGCGCGGCCGTCGGTTGCGGTGGTCGGCGCGCGGGCCTGCTCGGCTTACGGCAACCAGGTCGCGCGCTTGCTCGGCCGCGAGCTCGCCGCCGCGGGCCTCGTCGTCGTGAGCGGGATGGCTCGGGGCATCGATGGGGAGGCACACCGCGGAGCGCTCGAGGCCGGGGGCGTCGCGGTAGCCGTCCTCGGCTGTGGGATCGACCGCGACTATCCCGCCGCGCACGCCTCGCTCGCACGCGGGATCCAGGAGGCGGGCCTGGTCGTCTCCGAGTATGCGCCCGGCGTCGAGCCCGCACCCTGGCGGTTTCCCGCCCGGAAAGGCAGGGGGTACGCAGCCAAGCCGATTTCGCTCAACCATGCGGTCGTCCCTGCCGTATGTGCCGCTGAATGCGCTGCTGGTGTGGTCCCGGTGTGGTCTGGAATCCGTCGCCCAGGCCGACAACGCGTTTTCAGTCTTACTGCCGAGCGTTCATGGTGAACAGAACAAGCGTGGGATCTTGCGTCCTTTGCGTTTTTGCGTCCCTAGACCTGCCGCCGCGGGGCGCGCCACGGGAACGGTCAGCGTCGCTCCTCTCCTTAACGCTCCGCGTCCTTGGCTGCGGCGATCTCGCGGAGCGCTCCGCGAATGCAGGCGCGATCGGTACGTGCCCGAGCGCGGGGTGGAGGCCCTAGCGCGGGGGAACGGGGCGATCGGGCGCGCGGTGCTGCGGCGGGTCGAAGGAACGAGCGGGCCCAGCTTCCGCGTGGGCCCGCTCGTCAAGAAAGCCGCCTCTCGTTCGGCTACAGGTCACGGGTACGGACCACGAACGATCGGCTCGCAGCGCCTGGGGCGGATGGCTGCCCCAGCCTCGAAGCGTTACGGCGACGCGCAGATGACGTAGATGATGTGGCCAAGGATGTGGCTGTCGCTGTCCACGTTCTTGAACGTCACCGCCCACCCGGTCGGCGTGCCGGATATCGGCGTGGGTCGGCTTGCGACCGTCACGACGACCGACACCGGGTTCTCGGTGCCGCCGAACTGGGACATGCCACCGCCGCCCGTCGCGACCTCGCCCGGCAGGCAGGACACGGAGGCGGTGAAAATGCCCCCGGCCGCGACGAACTCGCCTTGGCTTCCGGAGTTGTTCGTGCGCGTCGTCACGTTCGTCGCGCCCGGATCGCCTTTCGGCCCCTGAGGCCCTGCCGGTCCCTGAGGCCCTGCCGGTCCCTGAGGCCCGGCGGCCCCGGTCTGGTTCCAGGTGACCGCGGTCTCGCTCTTCAGGCAGTCGCTTGCCGAGTCGACGACCCGCAGTTGCCCGTTCACGTTCTTGTAGCAGCCGGTGATCACGCCTCCGGGACCGGGAATGGCGGCCCAGGCAGCGGATGCGATCACGAGCGCGACTACGACGGCGAGCAGCAGCAGCCGGCGCGGCCGCTTCGTTCGGAGAGCTCGAAGCATGGGAATCCCCTTTCTCGAGCACCGCGACTATCCGGCGCAGACAACGACGGCGCGGTGCCTGTGTTCTGGAACGATACTCGGGCGCGGAGTCGCTTTCTACCCCGTCGTGCCCTCGGTCGGCCCAACGATCGAAGCCGACGAAGCTGAGCGCAAGCTCGGGGCCGAGCTCGCCGGCGCCGATCAGCTCGCGCGCCGCTGCCGCTCGTACTGTGAGCCCGTCGTCAGGCACGGCGCTGCTCGTCTCGCCGGATCGCCTCGCGCACCGGGTCGGTTCCCGGCATGACGCCGCCGACGCCACGCGAGATGGCCGGGATCCCTCGAAGGTCGCGCGGATCCCCGGCTGCGCGCTGCGGCATGGAGACGTCGCGGCCCTCGTCGACGGTCTCGCTCACGGCCTTGCGGAAGACGGCGCGCTGCTCGGCCAGCATCGCGGCACGGTCGCGGAAGCGCGGCAGACGACGGGCCTGGTCGAGATCGGCCACCCCGAAAGCGTATGCCTGCCACCTGACCGCGGACGCGTAACGTGCGAACCCGTGTGATAACATTTACTTATGCACAACAACACGCCTCATAAGGAACTGCTCGTGCCGAAGGAGCTCGCCGTCGAGCTCGGTGTCCATCCCGACACCGTGCGCCGCGCGATCCGTAGTGGCGAGCTGGAAGCTGTCCGGCTCGGTGAGCATGGCCGTTATCGCGTTTCACGCGAAGCTGTGGATCACTTCCTCCGGCCCGCTCGAGGAGAGCGAACATGAAAAACGTCGGCCGCCCCGGCCACAAGGTCATCGCCCAGCGCGATCTTGGCGGTGGCCGCCATGAGCTGACGTATGGCAGCAGCGGCCCAACGCTCGTCAGGCCAACCACCGAGCCAGCGCGGGTCAGCGGGACGGCGCGCCCGCGAGTTTCCTCGTCGCCGGGCGAGTTGCCGGAGATCCGCTCCAACGAACGCGTATCGGTCGAGCTCAGCGTCGACGCGCTCGAGACGATCAAGCGCTCTCTCTTCGTGTTTACAAACCTGGGCGCGGTCGAGACTGGAGGATTCCTCTTCGGCCATGAGGCCGATGGAGTCCTGCACATCACCTCGGCGTCCACGGACGCGGAGCAACAGGGGCCGTCGAGCGTGCTGCTCGCTCGAGAGCCGCGAGATGCGGTCGGTCACTGGCACTCACATCCCGACGAACGCGGTTTGGAGCTCTCGTCCGCCGACTGGGCTTCAGCGACTGAGCGCGCCCAGAGCTTGCGCACTCTCAGTCTGGTCGTCGGCCGGAACGACGGCAGGACGCTGGTGCGCGGCTACGACTTGCGAAGCAGAGGCGGTCGCGTCGTCGCCTCGCCCGTGCAGATCGTCGACGCTGATCCCGCTTGATTGAAAGGAGCGACATGAAAGTGAAGATTCCGAAAGCCAAGGCTGACGCGCTCTACGTGTGCCTGGAGTCCTACGGTTTCCACGATCAGGACGGAGCCACTCAGGCCGTCCAGCGTGGCGTCCGGCTGCGCGGCGACAACGCGCTCGTCCGCCGGCACGCAACTTACTTCGCGCCGGCCGATACACCCGATGACGAGTTGCAGCGTTTGCGCGTCGAGCGTGGGCTCAGCTACTAGAGACGGCTTGTGGGCGGGCGCCGTCCCTCCTAGCGGCATCCGCCCGCAAGGCCTGAAACAGGGGGGAGGGGTTCGGAGGGCCCTCGTTGGGGGGGTTGCCTCGCTCGCTCCACTACGCTGGGGTGCCTGGCCCGGGGGGACTGATCCTGCGGTCAGCATCGGGCGGGGGTCACTCTGTTCCCTTTGCCGGGCGGGGGTGCCGCTCGAAGCCCGGGGCGGCCTGGCGGGGGCGGGGGCAACTTGATGTCCGCTGCCGCGGGGGTGCCCGCTTCGAACGGGGGGCGGCGCGACTCCTCCGGCTACACACTCGGCCCGACCGGCAGGCCTGCCCGGGTGAAGCGGTGAACCTGCGCGCATACATCAGTGCCGCAGCTCCTCGGCGAGCATGGATAGCGCGACCGCTGCGAGCACGAGCCGATCGCCCACGACGAGGAAGCACACGAGCGTGACGACTCGGCTGCGACCTTGCCTGGATTGCGGTAAACCGACCCGCGCTTCGAAGTCGCACTGCGGTTGCATCGAGACCGACGACCAACGCCGAGCGCGGTTGGCTCGTGCTCACGGCCTGAGCTCCCCGCACTGGCGCGCGGTTCGAGCTGCACGAATGGTGCTGGCGAATAGACGATGCGAGCTCGAGCTCGATCGCTGCGAAGGATTCGCTGTCTCCGTGCATCTGGATCCTGCGCTCGGTGGCAATCATCTGAGCGCGATGGTGAGCGACTGTCGAGCGGCGTGCGCTCACTGCCATGGGGTAATCGATGGCGCCCGAGCTTCGGGCAGGGTAGGGGTAGGGGGCGGGGGTATTTCCGGGGGCCGGCGATGGGCTACTGACCCCTCGCCAGTCGAACGCACACCGCCGCGTAAATCGAGAATCGGATGAGAGGCCGAAAACCTAAGCCAGCCGAAGTCCGTCGCCGCGAGGGGAATCCGGGCAAGCGCCCCATCCCGGCTCCGGTGCTGGTCGCGGGCAGGCTCGTTCCCGAGCCACCCGATCATTTTCCCGAGGCGGCGCGCCAGGCTTGGGACGTCATCGTCCCGACACTCGCCAAGATCGGGCTGCTCGACGGGATCGACTCGCTTGCGCTCGAGGGCTTGTGTGTGCTGGTCGCCCGCGCACGGGAGGCGCGTACGATTCTCGAGCGAGACGGGCTGGTCGCGGAGAGCGCCAGGGGCGCCCTGGTCGCACACCCGGCGATCCGGATCGAGCGGGACGCCTGGACGGCGTTCCTTCGGTTCGCCGAGCAGTACGCGCTGACGCCGGTCGCTCGGACAAGGCTCGGCCTGGCCGAGCTCCAACGTCGAACGCTCGCCGACGAGCTCGCCGAGCAGATCGGACGAAATCCGCGAAAGTGATGACCGCTGGCGGCCGCCGCTTCACTGACTTTTGCGAGACGTTCCTCGTCCACAGTAAAGGGCGATGGGCCGGGCAGCCGCTCGTCCTCGAGCCGTTCCAGAAGACGATCGTCTCCGAACTGCTACGCACTAACCGAGCTGGGATTCGACGCTATCGCGAAGCGCTGATCGGGCTCGCGAGGAAGAACGGGAAGTCCACCTTCGCGAGCGCGCTCGCCCTTTATCTACTCGTCGCCGACGACGAGCCCGGCGCCGAGGTCTACGCCGCCGCCGCGTCGCGGGATCAGGCCCGCATCGTCTTCGGCGGGGCTCGCGAGATGGTGCTCGCCTCGCCACGACTCGAGGACTGGTGCAGGGTCGGCCGCGACGCGATCACCGTCCCGTCCACGGGCTCGGTCTTCCGGGTGCTTTCCTCCGACGCGCCTCTACAGCACGGCTTGAACCCGCACGGTATCGTCGTTGACGAGCTCCACGCCCACCGCGACGGAGGAGATCTCTACTACGCGCTCCGGACCGGGCAGATCGCCCGCGAGCAGCCTCTCTGCGTCGCGATTACGACCGCCGGCTCGGATCTCGACTCGATTGCCGGGCGCCTGTACGAACAGGGGGTCGCCGGCGACCGTCCGGACTTCTATTTCCACTGGCTCGCCGTCGCCGATGACGAGATCGATGACCCGACCGCCTGGAAGGCCGCGAATCCGGCAGGCTGGGTCAGCGCAGCCGACCTTGCCAGGGAAGCCCGGGCGCTGCCGCGGTTCGCGTTCGATCGCTGGCACTTGAACCGCTGGACGTCCGCCGAGGAGGGCTGGCTCCCGGCTGGCGCCTGGGATGCCTGCGAAGGCGAGCTCGCGCTCGAGGACGGGGACGCGGTCGTGGTCGGTGTTGATGTCGGGCAGAAGAAGGACACGTCCGCGATCGTCACCTGCGGCAAGAAGGACGGGAAGCTTGTCGTCCAGGCGAAGATCATGGCCGTCGCCGCTGATCTCGATCGTCCGCCTCCAGCGCATGTGATCGTTCCGGGCGACAGCGTCGAGCTCTCGCTGCTCGAGCAAGAGATCCGCGAGCTCGCTCGCCGCTACCAAGTGACCGCGGTCGCCTATGACCCGTGGCGTTTCCAGCGCAGCGCCGAGATCCTGGAGGACGAGGGCATGATGATGCTGGAGTTCCCACAGACAAACGCGCGCATGGCTCCGGCCTCGCAGGGCCTGTTCGATGCGATCGTGGAAGGGCGGATCGTCCACGACGGCGATCGGGCACTGAAGGCACACATCGCCCAGGCGGTCGCGCGCGATTCGGACCGTGGCTGGCGACTCTCGAAGAGGCACGCCTCGAAGCCGATGGACGGGGCGGTCGCGCTCGCGCTGGCGGTTGCCGTGGTTGACGCTCCCCAGGAGCCCGAGGACGCTATGCCGCTGATCGCGTTCGTCTAAACGATCGCCCGGCCCTAGAACCGCCAACGCCCGCCGAAGCGGGCGCGGTCAAGGCGGGCAATGAGACAGCAACCGCCCTTACTGTAGCCGCGCGGCCGGATGCTGTCCGCCACCGTGCGTACGCTGGGTCCTGCAATGACGACCGCGACCCTCACCACGTAGCGCGATGGCCGCCCCTCTCGAGCTTGCGCTCGACGAGCAGATGGTCGCTTATCTCGAGTTGGCGCTCGACGAGCAGATCTGCGACGAGGCCGAAACCGAGTGGTCGGCGCTGTCCGAGGAGCAGCGCGAGCAGGAGCAGGAACTCTGGCGCTCCGTCACTGGCATGGATCACGCCTGGCGACGTGAGGGGCGCGCGATCAAGGCTCTGCTCTCGCGCGAGCAAATGCGCTACGTCGTCGGGTGTCGCGTCCAACGCGGCCGATCGCCGCGCCGTCGAAGCGTCCGCGACGTCGCCCGCGCCCGCTCGCCCGGCCGACTAGACGACCCTGACAAACCCGCGCCGCCACTAGGGCGGCCGCTGGAGGATCCCGCCCCGCGGGCGAAGCTGCTCGCGACCCTCGTTCTCGAGGCGTTCGAAGTCGGCGACCAGCGCTACGCCTGCGAGCTCTGCCTCTCCGAGCTCGAGGACGGCCCGGCCGTCCTCCGGTGCCGCTGCGAGGACTGCGGCGCCCACTTCGAGTGGCCGGGGTTGCTCAAGGCCCATTGGGACAACGCCGACCATTGGCCGCTCGAGGAGGCCGCGTGACCGCCGCCCTCCCGTCCTGGTACGAATCTGCCGCAGCTCTCCTCTCGGAGCCCGACCCCGGCCCGACACCTTTCCTCGTCGAGAACTTGATCGTCGACCAGGCGGTGGCCGCGATCCAGGGGCCGGCCAAGGTGGGGAAGACCTGGCTCGTTCTCGAGCTCGCGGTCGCCATCGTGGCCGGTCGCTCGGCGCTCGACTGCGGCGTGCCGAAGCCCGGCCCGGTCCTGCTCGTGCTCGAGGAGTCGGGACGGGCCGCGCTCCATCGCCGGCTCGGAGCGATCGTGCGCGGCCGCGCCACGAATCCCTCGGAGCTGGCCGAGCTCTACTTCGCGGCCAACCGTCGCGTCCGGCTGAACGAGGACGAGTGGCGGAAGCGTCTGCTCGAGGCCGGCAAGGCACTTCGACCGCGGGTGGTCATACTCGACCCGCTCGCCCGGGTGAAGGGCGCGAGCGTGGACGAGAACTCGCAGCGCGAGATGGGACCGGTGCTCGAATTCCTGCGCGAGCTCCGCGACGAGACCGGCGCGGCCGTCGTCTTCGTCCACCATCAGCCGCACGAGGGCGCCCGGATGCGGGGCACCGCCGACCTCGAGGCGACGTGGGAGAGCAAGATCACCGTCGCTCGCGACGATGCCGGCGTCTACACCATCGGCGCCGAGCACCGCGAGGCCGAGGCGAGCGACGCTATCCGCTACCGGCTCGCCTTCGACCAGGCCACCGAGAGCGTCCGGCTGGCGCGGATCGACGAGCCGACCAGGGAGGACGTGCTGCGGGAGCAGGTAGCCGAGTACGTGCGCGACCACCCGGAGGCAACGGCGAACGAGACGGCCGATGCGATCGAGGGTCGGCGTCGAGACATTCTGGCGGCGTACAGGGCCGCGAAAGCTGTGGAGGCGACCGAAACCCTTAGCCTCCTCCCCGACGATGCTCCTACCCGGTTCCCAACGCCTGGGAACCACCGGGAACCACCTAGCTCGGGACACCCCGGTGGAGTGGTTCCCCCGGAAGGGCACACCCCCGTAGGGGGTGCCCTCCGGGAACCACCCGGTGCCGGGGCGGTTCCCAGCATCGGGGAACCAGACTTCCTCTCGTTCGTCCGTGGCCGCTACCGCGCCGGCCATCTGACCCGCGCGGAATGGCTCGAGCGCGTTGCGCTTCACGGCCTTATCGCGGGGCGCGCTGCGTGAGCGCGAGGTGTGGTCGCTGCGGGGGGCGGTTCGATCGCCCGAAGACCGGCCGCCCACGGCGGTACTGCTCAGACGCTTGCCGGGTTGCCGCCTGGCGGAAGCGAAACCGGCGGCTTCGCGGCGCTCGCGAGGTTATGGGTTCCTCGAAGACAGACGAATGGCAGACCGATCCTGCGGTGTTCGCCGCATTGGAAGCGCAATACGGGCCGTTCGACCTCGACCCATGCGCGACGGCTGAAAACGCGAAGTGCCGCTCCTTCTTTACGCGAGACGACGACGGCTTGGCCCAATCCTGGGACGGCCGCGTGTTTATGAATCCGCCCTATGGCCGCGAGCTCGGCCGCTGGATGCGAAAGGCGTGGGAAGCGACGCGGAATGGCTGCGAGCTCGTGGTCTGTCTCGTCCCGGCCCGCACGGATACGGCGTGGTGGCACGACTACGCGGCCCAGGGCGAAGTTCGCTTCCTGCGCGGGCGATTGAAGTTTGGGGACTGCGCAAATCCGGCCCCGTTCCCCTCGGCGGTCGTCCTCTTTCGTAACGCGGAGGCCGTTACGAAACGTCGGTGGGCCGCGTGAGCGAGCCCCTGCCCGAGCTGCTCGACTGCAAGGCGCTCCGCGTCGAGCTGGGTGTCTCGCGAGCTGCAGCGGAGGCGATCATGCGCCGCCTGCCGGTCGTGCAGATCGAGGGCCTGAGGAAGACGTTCGTGCGCCGCGAGGACGTGCGCCACTACCTCGAGCAGCGGACGTTCGCAAAAGATCAGGTGCCCGTTGTATGATCGGCGCGTGTTGGATTGCGCCCAACATCCTCAGGCCGTTGTACATTCGCGCTGGCCGTCAGGCCGGCGGCGCAATCGCCGAGCCTGGCGGCCTTAGGCGCGGGAAGGAGGGCAAGATGCCCGCCACCACCGTAACCCCGACCCCGACCCTGCCGGACGAGGCCGAGCTCCGAGAGGCGCTTCTCCCGCTGTCCGAGGCCGCCAAAACACTCGTCTCGATCAACGCGCGTGTCTGGCGGAGCGATGCCTAGCCTCACGATCCGCACCCGCCAGACCGAGAAGAGCGGGCCGCGCTACGTCGTTCGCTACCGGCTCGGCGGCAGGGCCTATCCGCTCGTCCATGGCGGCTCGTTCCGAACAATGAAAGAGGCCCGTGCCCGTCGCGACCTGATCGCGGGGGAGCTTGCGGCGGGCCGGAATCCCGCCGACACGCTGCGAGCAGTGACGGAGAGGCCGACGACGCGAACGCTCGCCGAGTGGGCCAAAACCTACCGTGCGAGCCGGGTCGATATCGGTGACGCGACGCGGGAGAACATGGCCTCTCACCTAAAGGCGATCCTGCCCGCGCTCGGGGATCGTGACCCGGCATCGCTGATCCCTGCCGACGTGCAGGAGTGGATCGCCAGCCTCGAGCTCAAGCCCTCGTCAATCCGCCGTTACGTAGCCACGCTTCGCGCCGTGCTCGATTTCGCCGACGTCGATCCGAATCCGGCGCGAGACGGGCGCGTGCGGCTACCGCGCGAGGAGCGCGTCGTTGTCGATCCGCCGAGCGGGGAGGACGTGAACACGATCGTGGCGACGGTCCCGCCCCGGTGGAAGCTGCCCCTGCGGGTGCTCGAGCAGACCGGTATGCGCATCGGAGAGGCGCACACACTTGAATGGGGTGACGTCGACGAGTCGAACCTCCGCTTCCGCGTCAAGGCGGGCAAGACGGCAGCAGCGCGCCGGTGGGTGGTCGTTCCCGACTGGCTCATGGCGGAAGTGGCGGACACCTGCCCGCGCGAGGACCGCACGGCCGAGCGTCGTGTCTTCCCTGGCTTCACTCCCGACGTGGCCAAAAACGTGATGGCCCGGGCCTGCAAGACCGCAGGCATCGCCCACCGGCACCCGCACGAGCTCCGGCACCGGTACGCGTCGGTACAGATCGCCCGCGGCGTCCCTGTGACCGCGGTCGCGGCCCAGCTCGGGCACTCGCGCAAGAGCCTCACGCTCGACACATACGCGCACGTTTTGCTCGAAAACGAGGGCTGAGCTGCCGTCCTGGTGTGGTCCCGGTGTGGTCTGGACGGCCGCACCGGGGCCGCAAACCCGCATGGCTGCGTGAGTGGCGGTTTCCCGCCCGCAACAGGATCATCGCCGGACTGGCGCAGGCGACCGTCGTGGTCGAGGCGCGCGAGCGGAGCGGTGCGCTGATCACGGCCGACCTTGCGCTCGAGGAGGGGAGGGAGGTGTTCGCGGTGCCGGGCGAGATCACATCCCGTCTCTCGGCGGGAACGAACGACCTCCTCCGGCTGGGTGCGACTCCGGTCACCTCCGCGCTCGACGTCCTCGAGCGCTTCGGGCTCGAGCCCGCCCAGAGCGAGCCCGAGCCCACGCTCGATCCGAGGTCGAAGCTCGTCTACGAGGCGCTGCGGGACGGGCCCGCAAGTGCGGACGAGCTTGCGCGGGCCACGGGCCTTCCGGCGCCCGCCCTCTCCATGGCGCTCACATTCCTCGAGCTGACAGGGCTCGTCGCCGAGGGCGAGGGCACCTACCGGGTGGTGATGCGACCGGGATAGCATCACGCTGTGGCCGATTCATACTGGCTGGAAGAGCCAGGACCTACGCTGCGCAGCGAGCCGCTGGCGGGCCGCCCCGACGTCGAGATCGTCGGCGCCGGCACCACCGGGTGCTCGGCGGCGCGGACGCTCGCCGAGGCCGGGTTGCGAGTGCGCGTCTACGACGCCCGCAGGGTCGCCGGCGGCGCAAGCGGCCGGAACGGCGGATTCGCGCTCCGGGGCGGCGCGATGGCCTACGACCAGGCGCGGGAGTGGCTCGGCGCAGACAAGGCCCGCAGCTACTGGGCCTCGACCGAGCGCTACCTCGAGCAACTCGCGAACGCAGTTGGAGACGCGCTGCGACCGGTCGGCAGCCTCCGTCTCGCGGCCGACGAGGAAGAGCGCGACGAGCTACGGCGCGAGTACGAGGCGCTGCGCGAGGACGGCTTCGCGGCCGAGTGGCGCGAGCCGCTGCAACCGCCTCTCGACCGGCGCTTCCCGGCGGCGATGTTCCACCCGCCCGACGCGTCCGTCCAGCCTGCCCGGATGACGAGACGCCTGGCCGCCCGCGCCGTCGAGGCCGGTGCCGAGATCGTCGAGTGCCATCGGGTTGAGTCGCTCGCCGAGCTCGAGGCCGAGCGGGTGCTCGTCGCGACCGACGGCTACCCGAGCGGGCTGCTCGGGCAGCTCGAAGGGCTGATCATCCCGACGCGCGGTCAGATGATCGCGACGGAACCGGTGGACGAGCCACTGTTCCCGTACCCGCACTACGGGCGCTACGGGTTCGACTACTGGCAGCAGCTGGAAGACGGGCGGATCGTGGCTGGAGGCTTCCGCGACGCCGACATGACGACCGAGTTCACCGCCGAGGAACTGACCACGCCGACGATCCAGGGAGCGCTGGAGGACTTTCTCGCCGACCTCGTCGGCCGTCGCCTCGCGGTCACCCAGCGGTGGGCGGGGATCTTCGGGCTGGTGCTCGACTTCCTCCCGGTCGTGGGCCGGGTCCCGGACCACGACCGCCTGTGGGTGTCGGGCGGCTACTCGGGCCACGGGAACGTGCTCGCGTTCATGTGCGGAGACCTGGTCGCGAAAGCGATGCTGGGCGATCCGACGCCCGAGCTCGAGCTGTTCGATCCCGCGCGGTTGCTGACGCCGGCCTAGGAGTCTCGGGCCGGCGGTGGGGCGGGGGACGGCTTGCTCGGTGTGCCACCGATCAAGTCCGTGAACCGCTTGTTGAAGCGGGCGCTCCAGCTCTGGCCGGTGTCGAAACGCGCATGCGACCGCTCGAGCTTCTTCGGGCTCCGCTCGTAGAGCCACTTCGCCCACGGTGAGTGCGGCTTTGCGAGCCGGATCGCTCCGACAAAGCCGATCAGCGGAACGAAGATGCTGAGCATTCCGAGCATCAGCTTCCCTTTCAAGAAGGTCACGGCGGCCAGCACGATGTTCAGGGCGATCAGGCCGACAGCGGCCCATCGTCCCCCGACGGTCTGGTCGTGGATTCCGAAGGGCGACACTCCGACGAGCAGCAGAGCAGCCAGCATCACTCCCATCACGGTCGCGTCGACGGAGCTGCGACCCTCGGGAGACCAGTAGACGTCCTTCAGGTAGAGGGAGAGCGCGAACTCGTCCAGGGTCAGTGCGGCGCCGGACCCGAAGGCGATGCCGAGGATCTCGCGCCCGATCCCGTTCGGCCAGGCGGCGAAAGCGACGAGCCCGGAGGCGAGCACGATCAGGATTCCGATCACCATGTGGTGCAAGTGGACGCCCTGCACGCTTCCGCTCCCCCAGTCCCGCGACCGTGCCAGCCGCGTGTACAGGCGCGTGAGCGCAAACGTGATCAGGAACGAGAAGATCAGGAGTAGAAGCGGCTCCTTCCCGGCGGCGACGACGTTCGTGTCGTAACCCGGGATGAACTCAAAGACGTCCAGGTGGTGGGCGAGACCACTGACGCTTGCGAGGATCATCGCGCCAAGGCTATAGCTCGACGGTCTGCAGCTCCGAGAGCTCGTCCACCCGCTCGAGGGCGGCGAGCGCGACCGCCAGGTCCTGGATCGCGAGGCCTGTCGAGTCGAACACCGTCGCCTCCTCGGACGAGCTCCGCCCCTGCGCCTCACCGGCCAGCACGGCCCCCAGCTCCGTGACGTCATCCCGGCCGATCGCTCCCGCCTCGACCGCGTGAACGAGGTCGCCGTTGTGGCTCGCTTGGGTCCAGTCGTCGCAGAAGACGCGAACCCGCGCGAGCTCCTCGACCGCGATCTCGGCCTTGCCCGGACCGTCGGCGCCCATCAGGCTCGCGTGCTGTCCCGGGCGCAGCGATCCGGCCTCGAGCACGATCTCGTGACCGGGCGTCACCGTCACGACGAGGTCGGCGGCGAGCGCCTGCTCGCGGCTCTCGGCGACGCCGGCCCCGATCTCCGCCGCCGCCGCGCGCGCCCGTGACTCGTCGACGTCCCACAGAAGCGGATGCCGTTCGCGCGCGACGAATGTGCGCGCCGCGGCTTTGCCGTTCACGCCGGCTCCGATCACCGCTGCGGTCTCTGCGTCCGCGCGCCCGAGCGTCTCGGCCGCGAGCACGGCGGCGGCTCCGGTGCGGAGAGCCGTGATCGCGCCGGCGTCGAAGACGGCCGCCAGGACGCCGGTCGAAGCATTGGACAGGAGCGCCAGGCCCATGACCGTCGGCAGACCTTTGGCGGGGTTGCCCGGGAACGAGGTCACCCACTTCAGCAGCGCGTGCCCACCGCCCAGCGCAGGCATGGCGCGGAAGTCGCCGGCCGGGTAGGCGGGGACATAGACCTTCGGCGGCATCGACCACTCACCGCGTGCGTACGCCACGAACGCGTCGCGGACGGCCTCGGCGGCGCGCTCGGGAGCGACGGCCGCCTCGACGTTACCGGCGGAGAAGAACGGAACCCTCACGGTTTGTAGCGTAAGCGGGAGCCCTGCCGGCCGTGGGCTTTCGACACGCTTTCGTCTCCCACGTGTGCGGTTTTCCTCGATAGGCTCGCAGTCGGGAGGAGGATGGTGGCCCCGCGGGTCAGGAGCGGGCGCGGGCCCGGAAGAGCGCCCTGTCGGAGCCGAGCCGTAACGGCTTCTCCGTCGTGGCCTCGAAGGCTTCGAGATCGGTGAAACCGGCTTCGTCGAAGATCGCCGCCGGCTCGCGGTACGTGTACATGCGGACCACGCTCCGATTCTGTGCGATCACGGCCCCCTCGCGCACGAAGCGCCACTGCACGCAGGAACCCGACGTTCCCGGCATCGTCGAAGTACCCGAAGCTCCCCCCGTAGCAGAATGCGCCGTCGAACTCGTCCGTCCACGGATCGCGCATGTCGCGCTCGACGAACTCGACCTCCACGCCTGCGTCCAGAGCGCGCCCGCGGGCGTCCGCGAGAAAGGCCTGCGTGAAGTCGACGCCTGTCGTGCGGTAGCCCTGCTCTGCGAGCGGAAACGTCATCCGTCCGTTGCCGCAGGGGACGTCGAGCACCCGCGCGCCCGGCGCCAGCTCGAGCAGCCGCTCGATCCCGTCGACCTGCGCTGCGGTCGTCTCAGGATCGAAGACAAGAGCGAGAGCCTCCGCCCATCCCTCGGGGAAGAATGAGCGCCACCACTCGCCCATGAGCTACAGCGCCTTGACGTCCTCGACGAGCGCCGACACGGCGTCCTTCGCATCGGCGAACAACATCACGGTCTTCGGATCGAGGTAGAGCGGGTTGTCGATCCCGGCGAACCCGGGGCTCATGCTCCGCTTGATCACGACCACGTTCTTCGCGTGGTCGACGTCGAGGATCGGCATTCCGTAGATCGGGCTCCCCGGCTGGTTGCGGGCGGCCGGGTTGGTGACATCGTTCGCGCCGATCACGAGCGCGACGTCCGTCTCCGGGAAGTCGGAGTTGATCTGATCCATCTCGTACAGCTGGTCGTAGGGAACGTTGGCCTCGGCGAGGAGGACGTTCATGTGGCCGGGCATCCGGCCCGCGACCGGGTGGATCGCGTAGCGAACGTCGACGCCGCGCCGCTCGAGCTCGTCGGCGAGCTTGCGGACGTCGTGCTGGGCCTGTGCGACCGCGAGCCCGTAACCCGGGATGATGATCACCCGGCGGGCATAGGCGAGCATCACGGCGACGTCGTCCGCAGTCGCGGAACGAACCGCCCCGTCCCCGGCCGCCGCGGCCGCCTCCGGCGTCACGGCGAGCTGGCCGAAGGCGCCGAAGATCACGTTCCCGACCGAGCGCCCCATCGAGCGGGCCATCATCAGCGTGAGCAGCGTGCCCGACGCGCCGACGAGCATCCCGCTCACGATCAGGACGTTCTCGTGCAGGACGAAGCCGGTCGCGGAGGCGGCGATCCCAGTGGCCGCGTTCAGGAGCGAGATCACGACCGGCATGTCTGCGCCGCCGATCGGAAGCACGAACAGGATGCCGAAGAGGAGCGCACCGCCGATCAGCGCGATCAACAGCGCCTGCTTCTGCGGCCCGGCGACGATCACGATCCCGAGCGCGACCAACCCGGCAAACAGAGCGAGGTTCCCGATCTTCTGCCCCGGATAGACGATCGGGCGTCCGCTGAGCAGGTCCTGCAGCTTCCCGAAGGCGATCATGCTGCCCGCGAACGAGATGCTGCCGATCAGGGCCGACAGGATCGTGGAGATCGAGCTCTCGGCCGACAGCCGCCCCGGCTCGGGCGCATTCGCGTGGAACTCGGACAGCGCGACCAGCGCAGCGGCGCCGCCGCCGACGCCGTTGAACAGCGCCACCATCTGCGGCATCGCCGTCATCTTCACGGCGCGCGCCGCGTACCACCCGATCGGCGTGAAGACGGCCATCACGATCAGGATCGAGAGGTAGTTGTGCAGCCCCGCTCGCGCGAACGTGACTCCGACCGCAATTGCCATTCCTCCTGCCCCGAACCACGTCCCGAGCCGTGCATGCGCCGGTGAGGACAGGAAACGCAGCGCGAGGATGAAGGTCACGATCGTGACCAGGTAGCCGAGGTTAATCGCGTCGGTCCGGCTCACTGCCCTCCTCGGGCTTCCGCTTGAACATCTCCAGCATGCGGTCGGTCACGACGAATCCGCCGACGACGTTCATCGTCCCGAGCGCGACCGCGGCGAGCGAGACGACCCTGATCCAAGTGGCCTGGTGGGGAAGGCCGGCGACGATGATCGCCCCGACCAGCACGATCCCGTGGATCGCGTTCGTGCCCGACATCAGCGGGGTGTGCAGAAGCGTCGGCACCTTCGAGATCACCTCGAAGCCGACGAAGATCGCAAGCACGAGCACCGTGAGCTCGATCACCAATTGACTCGGCACTAAGCGCGCACCTCCTCGCGCCGGGTCACGCAGGCGCCGGCGGTGATCTCGTCCTCGAAGTCGAGGGTGAGCTCGCCGTCCGAGACGAGGTGGCTCAGGAGGGCACCGACGTTCTTCGAGTAAAGCTGGCTCGCGTGCGCGGGCATCGTGCTCGGCAGGTTCGTCAGGCCGATGATCGTGACGCCCTCGCGGACGACCTCCTCGCCGGGCTCGGTGAGCTCGCAGTTGCCGCCTGCCTCGGCAGCGAGATCGACGATGACGGAGCCCGGACGCATCCCCTTGACGGCCGAGGCCGGGATCAGCTTCGGCGCCGGCCGCCCCGGGACGAGCGCGGTCGTGATCACGACGTCGAACTCGGGGATCCGCCGCGCGAGCTCCTCCTGCTGCCGCCGCTGTTCCTCTTCGGTCAGCTCGCGCGCGTAGCCGCCCTCGGTCTCCTCGGCGACGACGCCGAGATCGAGGAAGGTCGCGCCGAGGGACTCGACCTGCTCCCTCACGGCCGGCCGGATGTCGAAGCCCGAGACAACCGCTCCGAGCCTTCTCGCGGTCGCGATCGCCTGCAGGCCTGCGACGCCTGCGCCGAGGACGAGCACCTTCGCCGGGGCGACCGTCCCCGCCGCCGTCATCAGCATCGGAAAGAACCTCGGCAGCCGGTCGGCGGCGAGCAGGACAGCCTTGTAGCCGCCGACAGTGCTCTGCGACGACAGCGCGTCCATCGACTGCGCACGCGTGATCCGCGGGATCGACTCCATCGCAAAGCCTGTGACCCCGCGTGCGGACAGCCGCTCAACTCCCTCGGGGTCGGTCAGCGGCTCGAGGAAGGCGATCAGCACTGCGCCGTCAGGCAGAGCCGCGATCTCCTCCTCGCTCGGCTTCCGCACCCTGACGACGGCGTCGGCGTCCCGGTAGAGCTCGTCCGGGCCCGATGCGATCGACGCCCCCGCCTCGACATAAGCCTCGTCCGGGAACGAGGCCCCCTCGCCGGCGTCAGTCTCGACGGTGACATCGAGGCCGGCGGAGGTGAGGCGCGAGACCGTCTCCGGCACGAGCGCGACACGGCGTTCTCCTGCTTCGGTCTCCTTGGGAACCGCGATCTTCACGGCCGGAACTCTATTCGTGGGTACGGTCCCAGCGTGACCCATCTGGTCGAGAACTACGGCCTGATCGTCCTCTTCCTGCTGGTCGGAATGGAGTCGGCCGGGGTCCCCTTGCCGGGAGAGACGGCGCTCGTCACGGCGGGTGTGCTCGCCTCTCGCGGCAATCTCAACATCGTCGAAGTGATCGCCGTTGCGGCGGGGGCGGCCATTCTCGGTGACAACGCGGGCTACTGGATCGGGCGCGAGGGAGGGCTGCGTCTGCTCGACCGTTGGGACTTCACGCGGCGTCTGCGCGACCGGCTCTTACCTCCGGCCGAGCAGTTCTTCGACCGCCACGGCGGCAAGACGATCTTCATCGCCCGCTTCGTCGCCGTCCTGCGCGTCACCGCCGCGTGGATCGCCGGAATGACCCGGATGCCATGGTGGCGGTTCCTGGTCTGGAACGCAGCCGGCGGCATCGTCTGGGCGATTCTCGTCGGTCTCGTCGCCTACTATCTCGGCCACGCAGCCGCAGATGCGATCCAGAAGTATGGGCTGATCGGTGGAGGAGTCGCCGCCATTCTCGCCATCCTCGTCTTTGTTGGCATGCACTACCTGAGCAAGCGGGTGGTGAACGAGGAGGATTAGAGCGACGACCAGGCCTCAAGCTTCGAGCGAACGCGGCCGCTCACCTCGTCGGTGAACTCGCTCGTCGTGGCGTGTCCGCCGAGGTCTGCCGTGCGGGTGCCCTGCGAGACCGCCTCGAAGCAGGCCTCGCGGATCGCGCGCGAGGCATCGCGCGCGTCGGCCGCGTCCATGTGACCGAGCAGCGCCGCCCCTGCCAGGATCATCGCCATCGGGTTGGCGATGTTCTTCCCCTCGAGCGAGGGAGCGGTGCCGTGCGCAGCTTCGGCCATCAGCGCGTTCGGCTCGAAGTCGTCGTTGAACGCGACCAGCAGCGACTCCGAGCCGGCGATCGACCCGAACAGCGGTAGGACGAGATCCGACAGGATGTCCCCGTCGCGGTTCAGGGTCGGGATCACCAGCGGGTCGCCCGTCGACGCGATCAGAAGCGCGAACGTCGCGTCGATCAGCTGTGGCTCGTACGGAGTGTCCGGATGGCGTGCCGCGGCGGCATCCATCTCCTCCTTCAGCATCCCTTCGTAGATCGGGCTGACCGTGTACTTCGGCCCGCCGAACACCTTCGCCCCGGTGCGCTCGGCCTGGCGGAACGCGAACTCGGCGACCGCGTGGCAGATGCGCCGCTCGATCCGCTCGGTGCGATAGGCGACCTCGTCATTTCCCTCGCCCTCGCGCCATTCCTTCGCGCCGTACGCGTCGCCGACCGCCATCCGGACGATCGAGATCGGCGCATGGACACCTCCGAGCGGAACGACCCCGGGAATTCGCCGCCCCGTTCTCACGATCACTCGCCCGCCGATCTCCTCGCGCAAGATCCGGTTCGGGGAGCCGACGTCGTCCGCTCCCTCCGGGGTGATCGTCGCGGCTTTCAGGCCGAAACCGGCCTCGCCGATCGCGGCTGCGGCCTCGTAGACGACCCGGTTCTCGGTCACGCGGCGCGATTCGAGCGAGAGGTCGAACCGCGGGAGCTCGAACGAGATTCCGATCACATCGGGCGCGAGGACGCTCAACGCTTGCTCGAGCAGCTCCTGCCCGGTCTGGTCGCCTTCGAGGACAACGATCGTTCGTCCGTTCGCAAGGCGATTTTACTCGGGCGATTACCGGCCGATCGTACGTCGATGCCAAGGGAAACCGGATCATGGATCCCGATCGAGGATTTTCGGCCTTGCCGCCTGCATGTTGTCGGTGCGCGTGAATTAGGGCTCAATCGCGAGGAGCAGTCTTTGCTCAGTCTGTTGCGATCGCGGCGTATTCGACGCGGGCGCGTTGCTGCGTGATTTCTAGTCTGATATCCGGTAAGGTAATACGCGTCACGGTCCCAAAAGGAGGCGCATCTTGGCTCGGAAGACGGTTCTCATCTGTGACAGCTGCGGAAGGGAAGTAGGCGAAGGAAAGGGAGGAACGCTGCGGCTTACGTATGCGGATGCCCGCAAGGGTGCCAAGCAGGCCGATCTCTGCGACAACTGCTCGGACGGCATGCCCGGCCACAAGGCAGCGAGGCGAGGCCGCCGCCCGCGGTCCGCAACAGCCTAAAACCGCTTCAGATTTTTCCCGCTCTTTCCACCTTTTGAGTCCATCCTGGACCGAGGAGCCGTCAGGCTCCCGGACTAGGATGGGCTAGTGCCGCTGACGCTTCTCGCCGGCCCGGCAAACTCGGGCAAGGTGGCGTCCTTGCTTGAGCGCTACCTGGCCGTACTCGACCGCGATCCAATCCTGATCGTGCCGAACCGGCCGGACGTCGACCGGATCGAGCGCGACCTGCTCCGTCGCGCTCCCGCGCTCGTCGGCGGCTCGATCGGAACGTTCGCGGACCTGTTCGAGCGGCTCGCACGCGCCAACGGCGGCGCGCGCCCGGTAGCGACCCCCGCACAACGCGCGCTCGTCGTCCGCAACGCGCTCACGCGCACGCGACTCAACGGCCTCGGGCCGTCGTCCCGCTTCCAGGGCTTCTCCGAGGCGCTCGTCCAGGCGCTCGGCGAGCTCGAGTCCGGGTTGCTCGACCCCGATGACCTCGAGGACGAGAGCCTCTCGGGCCTCTACCGCGCATACCGCGACGAGCTCGACCGCCTCGGCCTCTGGGACCGAGACCTGGAGCGGCGGTACGCGGCCGACCGAGTCGCCGGGGAACTGGCGGCGTGGGGCGGCCGTCCCGTCTTCGCGTACGGCTTCGAGGACCTGACCGGCGCCGAATGGGCGCTCGTGGAAGCGCTCGCCGCCCGCTCGGAGGTCACGGTCTCGCTCCCGTACGAGCCCGGCCGTCCCGCCTTTTTCTCGCTCGAGCGCACCGCGGCCGACCTCGCCTCGCTGGCCCGCGGGCAGGTCGAGGAGCTGCCACCCGGGTCGCCGGAGTGGACGCGTCCGGCGCTCGCCCATCTCGAGCGGGCGCTGTTCTCCGATTCGGCTCCCGAGGCGCCGCCGCTAGCCGGAGAGCTCCGCCTCCTCGAAGGGGCCGGCACCCGCGCTACCCTGGAGCTCGTCGGCGAGGAGATCCTCGAACTGCTGCGGAACGGCACGCCTGCCGACGAGGTCGCAATCGTCAGTCCGACGCTCGACCGCACCCGCGCGCCGCTCGAGACCGCCTTCTCGACGCTCGGAATTCCGTTTGCGGTCGAAGCTCGGCTGCGCCTGACGCAGACGCCCTTCGGCCGGGCGCTCCTGTCGCTGCTTCGCTTCGTCTGGCTCGAGGGCGGCCGCGCCGACCTCTACGGCTATCTGCGCTCACCGTACTCGGGACTGACCCGCGCCCACGTCGACTACCTCGAGGGTCGGCTGCGCGGACGGTCCGTTCAGACGCACGACCGGGTCGAGGAAGAGACGCTGCGCCTGCGCGGCAAGCCGCTCCCGGTGCTCGAGGAAGTGCGCAGCGCGCAGCCGCTCGACGCCGTCCGCGCCCTGGCCGCGGCCATGCTCCGAGCCGCCTACGGGCTCGAGGCGCCGCCGGTCGGAGACCGTTCCCAGCTCGACCTCCGTGCGCACGAATCGGTTACACGCCTGCTGGGGGAGCTCGAGGGCTGGGAGCAGCTCGGAGAGCAGTTGTCGCGGGAGGACGTCCTGTCCGCGCTCGAGCGGGTGACCGTGCGGACCGCCGCAGCACACGAGCCCGGGCGCGTCCACGTCCTCGACCTGATGCGGGCGCGCACTCGTCGCTACGGCATCGTCTTCGTTCTCGGCCTGGAGCAGGGCGGGCTGCCGCGGAGGGGAAGACCGTCCCCGTTCCTGGACGACGAGGCGCGGACGGAGCTCGACCGGCGCAAGCGGGGGGCCCGCCTGGCCAGGCCGGACGCAGTCTCGCGAGAGCGTTACCTCTTCTACACGGCCTGCACCCGCGCGAGGGAGCGCCTGTTTCTCGTCCGCGAGGCGGCGAACGACGACGGGTCCCCTCGGGAGGCGGGCCCGTTCTGGGACGAGGTTCGCTCCCTCTTCGCACCCGAGGAGATCGAGCGGTGGACGACGCGCCGGCGGCTCTCGTCGCTGACGTGGCCGCTCGAGCGGGCGCCGACCGATCGTGAGCGGCTCCGCGCCCTCGCCGCAGTCGCTGCCCAGGAGGCCGACACCGCGAGAGGGATCGCGCGCGCGAACGGCTGGGAGCGCAAGCTCGAGCGGGCTCGGACAGCGTTCGACCGGCCCACCGAGCTTCGCCACCCGGCCGTCCTGGCCGAGCTCCGCGCGCGACAGACGTTCGGCGTCACCGAGCTGGAGGTGTTCGCGGACTGCTCGTCGATCTGGCTCATCGACCGCCTCGTCGGCCCGCGCACGATTGACCCGCAGCCGGACGCCCGGCTGCGCGGGACGCTCGCCCACCAAGCGCTCTACAAGTTCTTCTCCGGCCTGCCGAAGCGCCTGGGCTCGGACCGAGTCGAGCCGGAGCGCCTCGAGGACGCGCTCACGTTTCTCGGCGAGTGCCTCGACGAAACACTCGAGAGCGGGCTGTGGCTCGAGCTGACGGACCTCCAGCGCAGCGAGCTCGAGCAGGGGCTCCGCCGCGATCTCGAGCACTTCGTCCGCAAGGAGGCGGAGAGCGGGCTCTCGCTCGTCCCGCGCCGGTTCGAGGTCCTCTTCGGCTCGGATCGCTCCGCCCCCGAGCTCCAGTCCGGCCTCGACCTGGGCGGGTTCGCGCTGTCCGGGAAGATCGACCGGATCGACGTCGACCCCTTCTCGGCGCGCGGGATCGTGCAGGACTACAAGTCGGGCAAGACCGCGTTCTCGGCGGCGAAGATCGAGTCCGAGCTCAAGCTCCAGATACCGCTCTACATGCTGGTCCTGCGAGACCTCGGCGGGATCGAGCCGCTCGGCGGGCTCTACCGCGCGCTGTCGGGGGAACGGCCGGCGCGCGGACTCCTCCGCAAGGAGTCGAAGGCCGACCTCCCCGGCTTCACCGCGAGCGACTACCTCGACGAGGAGGAGTTCTGGGCCAAGGTCGAGACCGCGCGCGAGCGGGCCGCGGGGCTCGTCGGGCGGATCCGCGAGGGTGACATCGCACACGATCCGAAGGGCGGCTTCCCCTGCCCGTCCTGGTGCGAGCTGTGGCCGATGTGCCGGGTGCCGCGCGCATGAGCGTCACGGCCCCGAATCGGGAGCAGCTGGCCGCGATCGACGCGCCGGGCGTGGTCTTCGTCTCCGCGGGCGCGGGCACCGGGAAAACGACCGTGCTCGTCGAGCGCTATGTGCGCGCGATCTGCGATCGCGGCCTCGACATCGACTCGATCCTCGTCATTACCTACACGGAGCGCGCCGCGGGTGAGCTCTGGAGTCGCATCCGCCGGCGGCTGCTCGAGCTCGACCGTCACGACCTCGCGCGCGAGCTCGACGGCGCCTGGATCTCGACGATCCACGGCTTCTGCCACCGGCTGCTCAAGGCTCATCCGTTCGCGGCCGGGATCGATCCTCGCTATCGCGTCCTCGACGAGAGCCAGGCCCGTGTCATCCAGAGCGAGGCGCTGCAGGAGGCGCTCACTGCGTTCTGCGCGAACGGCGACCCCGAGCGCCTGCGGCTGCTCGCGACCTACGGTGCCCGCGGCCTGCGCCGGATGGTGACGGGCGCGTACGAGACGTTCCGCTCCGCGGGACGGCCGCTCGAGCTCGAGCTGAGCGGGGAATCCGCCCTCGAGGAGCGGATCGCAGAGCTCCGGGATGCGGTTCGCTGCGTCCTCGACGAGACCGACGGCGAAGAGCCCGCCTACGAGACAGTCGCCCGTCTCACCGAGCTGCTGGACGGTTCCCCGGCATCCGAAGAGCTGTTCGACCTCTCCGGCTACGCAGCCAAAGGCCGCAAGCGCGAGCGGTTCGAGAGCTACGAGGAGGCGCGCCATGGTGTCGAGCGGGCGGCGCTGGACGAGCTCGCGCGCCGCGACCGAGATCTGCTGCAGGAGCTGCTGGCCGGCTTTGCCGTGGCGTACCGCGCGGCCAAGGACCGCGAGTCGGCGCTCGACTTCGAGGACCTCCAGCTGTACGCGCGCGATCTCCTCCGGGACAAGGAGGAGATCCGGGAGCGCGAGCGCTGGCGCCTGCGCTCGATCATGGTGGACGAGTTCCAGGACACGAACCGGCTGCAGTGTGAATTGATCGACCTGCTCGCCGGCGAGGAATTGTTCTTCGTCGGCGACGAGTTCCAGTCGATCTACCGCTTCCGCCACGCCGACGTCGAGGTCTTCCGCGAGCGCCGCGAGCAGACCGGCGGGGTGCTGGCCCTGACGGAGAACTACCGCTCGCGGCCCGAGGTGCTGAAGGTGATCAACCACCTCTTCTCGGGCGACTTTGGGGAGTCGTTCCAGCCGCTGAGCGCGGCCGGCCGCTTCCCCGATCCCGCCTTCGGCCCCGCGGTCGAGCTGCTCGTCACCGACAAGTCCACGTACAGCGGCACGGGCGTCCACTGGCGCAAGGCGGAGGCAAAGCACGTCGCGCGCCGGCTCCGGGAGATCGTCGACGCGGGCGAGGCGACCCCAGGCGAGATCGTGCTTCTGTTCGCCGCCGGCACCGACGCGCGGCTGTACGAGGACGAGCTGCGCGCCGTGGAGCTGCCCACCTTCCGTGCAACCGGCCGCGACTACTACAGCCGCCAGCAGGTCGTCGACCTGCTCGCCTACCTCCGGCTCGTGCACAACCGCTACGACGACGAGGCGCTCGTGACGGTGCTGGCCTCGCCGTTCGTCGGAGTCTCGAACGACGCGCTCGTCCTGCTTCGGCGCGCGGCCGGGCGCCGGCCTCTCTACGCCGGCCTCGAGCGCGGCTTGCCGGAGAGCATCGAGGAGCGCGACAGCCGCCTGTTCCAGGCTTTCCGGCAGCGGTACGAGCGGCTCGCCGAGCAGGCCGCGGCGCTCTCGCTCGAGCGCCTCTGCGAGCAGATCGTGATCGAGCACGACTACGACCTCGCCGTCCTCGCACAGCCGGACGGCCGCAGGCGGTACGCGAACATGCGCAAGCTCGCGCGGCTCGCCCGCTCGTACGAGGAGCTGCGCGGCCGCGAGATCGAGGGGTTCGTCCGCTTCGTCCGCGAGCAGGACACAGTGGGCGCTTCGGAGCTCGAGGCGGTCGCCGAGGAGGAGGACACCGACGTCATCCGCCTGCTCACGATCCATGCCGCCAAGGGGCTCGAGTTCAAGGTCGTCGTCGTCGCGGACGCCGGGCGCGACCGCTCGCCCACCTGGGGCGACGAAGTTCTGTGCCTGCCCGACGGACGGCTCGGGTTCAAGGTCGCCCACCCGGCGACGGGCAAGCGGATGGCGACGAGCGATTACGACGAAGTCAAGGACGCCGAAGAGGAGGCCGAGAAGGCCGAGCGCCGCCGCCTCTACTACGTGGCGATGACGCGGGCGGTCGACCGGCTGATCGTGTCCGGGTCGATCGACCCGGCGAAGGCGACCGCCGCCGAGACGCCCATCGGCTGGGTGCTCGAGCGGCTCGGGCCGGATGAGCTCGACCAGGCGGGTGACGGACCGTTGGAGGTCGCCCGCGGGGACGCGCGGCTCGTGCTCCGCGTCGGCCGTTACGCGCCGGAGCCCGAGGAGGCTCCCGTGAAGGCCGAGGAGCAGGCGCAGCTGTCCCTGTTCGCGGCCGGTGAGCCCGTTCCACCGCGGGTCGAAGCGCCTGCGCTACCAGAGCTCCTCCCCGTGCCCGCCCCGCCTGCTTACCGGATCCGGCGGCTCTCCTACAGCGCCCTCGCGCTCTTCGAGCGCTGCTCGTACCGGTTCTATGCCGAGCGGGTCGTGGGGTTGCGGCCGCGACAGCCGGCGGGAGAGGGCGACGGCGGCCTGGCTCCGACCGAGATCGGCGACGCTGTCCACGCGCTGCTCGAGCGGATCGACCTGGCGGCGCCCCGCGTGCCCGACGACCTCGAGGCGGCCGTGGGGGCGCGATATCCGCAGGTGACGGCGGAGGAGATCGCCCGCATCCGCGGCCTCGTCGCCGCCTATTGCGACTCAGAGCTCGCCGCGCGAATCGCCGGGCTCGAGGGTGCGGCGGCGGAGCGCCCGTTCGCATTCGAGCACGACGACGTCCTCTTCCACGGGCGGCTGGACGTGCTCCACCAGGCGGACGGGCGCGCGCTCGTCGTCGACTACAAGACGAACGTGCTCGACGAGCGGCCCCCGGAGGAGGTGGTCGAGCACGAGTACCGGATCCAGCGGCTCGTGTACGCGATCGCGTGCCTGCGGGCGGGCGCAGACGAGGTCGGGGTCGTGCACCAGTTCCTCGAGCGGCCCGATGCGGTCGTGACGGCGACGTTCGAGCGCTCCGATCTCCCCGCGCTCGAGGCCGAGCTGTCGGAGGCGATCGCGCACATCCAGGCGGGCGAGTTCCGGCCGACGCCGAGCGAGTTCGTGTGTGCCGACTGCCCGGTACTCGGCGTCGTCTGCGCGGGGCCGGGCCTGCGCGAGCATCGCGCCGAGCCTGCTGCCGCGCTCGCAGCAAGCTAAGTGGCCCGCAGCTACATGTCCGAGGCACGCCGGCGCGTTGGCCCCAGGCGCGCGCGCATCGGCCCGATCATCGAGCGGATGAAGGCCGCGCACGCCGACGCCGCGATCGCGCTCCGCTTCCGCTCCGATCTTGAGCTGCTCGTGTCGGTGATGCTCTCGGCGCAGACGACCGACGTGAACGTCAACCGCGTCACCGAGCGGCTCTTTCGCAAGTACCGCAGGCCCGAGGACTACCTCGCCGTCCCGCCCGAGGAGCTCGAGCGCGACATCTACCAGACCGGCTTCTTCCGCCAGAAGGCGAAGGCGATCCGCGGGACGATGAAGATGCTGATCGAGGATTACGGCGGCGAGGTCCCTGGCAAGCTCGACGAACTGCTCCGACTCCCGGGCGTCGCGCGCAAGACGGCCAACGTCGTCGCGGCCGAGCTCGGCAATCCTCAGGGAATCGTCGTCGACACCCACGTCCGCCGGCTCTCGCAGCGGCTCGGCCTCACCCGCCACGACGACCCGGTCAAGATCGAGCGCGACCTGCAGAAGGTCGTCCCGCGCAGCGAGTGGGGAATCTTTCCGCACCTCCTGATCTCGCACGGCCGCCGGGTGTGCGTCGCCCGCGCGCCCCGCTGCGAGGAGTGCGCCATCAACGATCTCTGTCCCTCGTCACGGGTCTGACACAGAGACGTATGCGTTGGCGCCCTACGCTGAGCGCGTGCGCGCCGTCGACCTCGCAATCTACGCGGACACGCTCGCGGGCGAGCATGCAGCGCTCGCCGCCCGCGCCGAGCAGGCGCGGTCGCGGCTACGTGAGGCGGCGATCGAGCGGGATGCGCGCGAGCACCTCCCGGCCGAGGTCGTGAAGGAGCTCGAGTCGCTCGGCATCCTCGGCGGCATCGACGAACGGACGGCGCGCAGCGAGCTCCGACGGCTGGAGCGCGCGCTGGCGGCGGTCGACGAGCTTCAGGCCTGGGTCGAAGGGCGCCTGGCGCTCACCGCGGCGTGAGCGCCACAAGCAGACCACCGTCCGAGTCGTAGGCGGGGAAGAAGTCGGCCTTGACAGCCTTCCGGTGTCCCGCGCTCGTCCGAAGCTCGAGCTGCTCGTCGAGCCGGCGCACTCCCCATTCCAGCGACAGCTCGACCGGGTTCTTGCCGTCGTTCCAGCCGCTGAGCCCGAGCGCCTCGATCACGCTCCGGCCGATCAGATCCGCCTCGTTGTGCCCCGTCAGCTCGAACACACCGCGCCCGGAAGCCAGGATGCGGCCCTCGGCGTCGCAGGTGACGAAGCCGGTGCTCGGAGCCGGGTAGTAGTCGTCTATCAACTCGAACAGGAAGCCGAAGCCGCAGCGGTGGCAGGCGACGGCCTCGTCGCTCAGCCCCTCGACCCGGTCGATGTCGATCGAGCGCTCCTTGCAGTTCGGACAGATGAAGTAGGGCACGCGCCGATGTTAGATCCAGCGGCGGCGGTGGAAGTACCACAGCTGCAAACCGGTCGTGACGATGATCAGGAACCAGGACCAGGGGTAACCCCAGGCGCCGAAGACGTTGATCTCGGGAATGTGGTGGAAGTTCTGCCCGTAGAGCCCGACGATGAAGGTGGGGACGAGCAGCAGTGACGCGACGACGGTGAGTCGCTTCATCACCTCGTTCTGGTCGTTCGCGACCTTCGCCAGGTAGTAGTCGCGGACGCTGCCGAGCAGGTCGCGCGAGTAGTCCATCCCCTCGCTCGCGCGCAGAACCTTGTCGTAGGCGTTGCCGAACGCGAGCTCGGCGTCGCGCGGGAAGAGCGTGCCGGTGTCGACGTCGACCCGATCGTCGACGACCTCGCGGATGGCGTCGCGCGTGGGGGAGAGCGTGCGGCGGATGTGGAGCATGTCGTGGCGGAGGTCGGCGATTCGCCTGCGGATCTGCTGCGGCTTCCAATCTTCGATGTGGTCGTCGAGGTCCTCGATCTCGTCGTTCAGGGCGTCGATCAGGTCGAGGTAGTCCTCGACCACCTCGTCGACGAGCCGGTAGGCGATCATGCCGGCGTCGTCGGTCGCGCGCACGGCGGCCTTCACCCGCTCGATGTCGAACGGCGTGCCCTTCTCGGGCGTCTTCCGCACGGTGACGACCGTCTCCTTGGTCAGGACGAGGTCGATCTCCTGGTAGAAGACGCGATCCTCCTCGGGCACGGCCACCGCCACGAGCAGGATCCCGAACACGTACTCGCCCTGGCCCTCGAGGCGGGGGCGGGGCTCATCCTCGTGCTTCGCAGGTTGGGACAGCAGCTTGAGCGCGCCCTCGTGGATCGTCTCGGGAAGGGCGTCGTGGAGTTGTTGCTCGGTCGGATCGAGCAGGTCGACCCAGGTCGCCGCCAGCATCGAAACGAGACTAACGCCGGGTTCGGCTAGACCGAGGTGCGCGGAGCCGTCAGGGCCGTCCCCTCGTGGCCCTCGAGCGCCGCCAGGAAGCGCTCCGCGTCGAGCGCGGCCATACAGCCGGAGCCGGCGGCGGTGACCGCTTGCCTGTAGACGTGATCCTGAACGTCGCCCGCCGCGAGCACGCCCGGCACGTTCGTCTCGGTCGACCCGGGCTTCGTGACCAGGTAACCCGCCTCGTCGTGGTCGAGCTGGTCGAGGAAGAGCTGCGTGTTCGGATCGTGGCCGATCGCCACGAACAATGCATCCGCCTTCACGTCCCAGCTCTCGTCCGAGACGGTCGAGTCGAGCCGGGCGCCGCTCATCTTCTCCTCACCGAGCACCTCCCCGACGACCGCGTTTGTGACGAACTCGATCTTCTCGTTCGCGCGGGCGCGGTCGAGCATGATCGGCGAGGCGCGGAACTCGTCGCGACGGTGGACGATCGACACCTTGTCCGCAAACTTGGTCAGGAAGATCGCCTCCTCCATCGCCGAGTCGCCCCCTCCGACGACGAGCACGTCGGACTCTCTCCAGAACGCCGCGTCGCAGACCGCGCAGTAGGAGACGCCACGGCCCTGCAGCCGCTGCTCGGACGGGAGCTCGATCTGCCGCGCGGTCGCTCCTGTGGCGACGATCACGGTCTCGGCGCGGTACTCGTCGTCGCCGACGAAGGCCGAGAACGGGCGCTCGGAGAAGTCGACGCGGGTGACGTCGTCGGTGATGAACTCGGTGCCGAAGCGCTCGGCCTGGCGGCGGAACTCGGCCATCATCTCGGGGCCGAGCACGCCGTCTGGATAGCCCGGGTAGTTCTCGACGTCGCTGGTGATCATCAGCTGGCCGCCCCAGGCGAAACCTTCGATCACGAGCGGCTCCAGGTTCGCTCGCGCGCTGTAGAGCGCGGCGGTAAAGCCGGCCGGGCCGCCGCCGACGATGATCACTTTGCGAACGCTGTTTTCGTTCATGGTCCTACGCTAGTCAACGAGCCGGATGGGCGTCGTGTTCCCACACCGCTCATCCGATCACCGCGCCAGGCGCTGTCACACTGGCTGCGCTACTACAACGAGCGTAGACCGCACAGCTCGCTCGGCGGCCGGCCACCGATCAGCCGCGTCCACAACGTCCCGAGGCAGGACATCTAGGCAGGCGCCGAGGTTCGCGCATGCCCGGTCTCGCCGGCGATCAGCCTCGGCCCCCAGCCGCTGCGCCGCCTGGCTGCGCAGATCCGCGCCTGCTCCGAGACCGGCAGCAAGCGCGGACTGCGCTGTGGCCGCGACGAACGATCCTGGAGACAGCGCAGCGTCTGACGCTGCTGATCGGTCGCCTCGCACCAGCGCCGCCACCACTTGCAGGCGGTCGTCGGCGAGACACCGCGGCGTCTCGCCGCTTCCCTGCACGAGCAACCAGCTTCGACGTCGGCGATCAATGCGCGGCGACCAGCGAGTCCGAGACGAGCGTTACGGTGAAGCGCCATCCGGGTCCCTCCTTCGGGCGTGAGCCTTGGCAGACCCACAGCCTCGAAGGAGGCCCGGATGACCTCTCAGCCGTTCACAACGTGTTGAGGCACGTCAACTAGAGGCGATGGAGCTCCGTCTCGCCGGGTCGGAGCAGGTGGACGACCCTCGTGCCCTCGCGCGGCGAGCAGTTCCACGGCGTGCAGGTAGCCCATGCCCACCTCGCCCAGCGTCTGAGCCAGTCTCGCCTGGTTGAACTGCGGATTTCGCCGCGAGCCGGGGAAGCGCCGGACGTCGACGAGCGTCTCCGCTCCGGCTTCTCTCAGCAGTGCGACGAGCTCCTCCGCAGGGCGCCTCCCGTGGCCGATCGTGAAGACCCTCATCTATAGAATCCTGCACTCTCCGAAATCGAGCTGCGAGAGGGGAGCATGGCGGGAACGGTTAGCTGGGACAGCCTGCGTGAGCTGGCGAGCTTCCAAGCCGAAAACGGCTGCGCGATCACTCTTTACGTCGACCTCGACCCGGGCACCGCTCCGACCGTGGGCGACGCGCACACGCGCGTCAACTCGCTGCTCGACTCGATCAAGACGAACGGATCGCGCTCGCTGACGCATGCCCAGCGCGAGGCGCTGAAGTCCGACGTCGATCGCATCCGCCGCTTCTTCGAGCAGGAGTTCAACCGCGAAGGGGCGCACGGCCTGGCGCTGTTCTGCGCGGGGCTCGACAACTTCTGGAGGCCGCTCGCGCTGGCCGATTCCGTGCCGGACGAGGTCAAGCTCGGGAAGGCCTTCTACCTCGCGCCGCTCGTCCCCCTCGTCGGCCGCGGTGAGGGCGCGATCGTCGCCCACGTCGGCCGAGAGCAAGGCCAGCTGTACCGGCTCCATGCCGGTCGTCTCGAGCCGATCGCCGATCACACCGAGGAGCAGCCGGGGCGCCACGACCAGGGCGGTCGGTCGCAAGCCCGGTACCAGCGTCACATCGAGGAGCTTGTTCAAGAGCACCTCCGCCGGGTCGCCGACGAGCTCGACCGGCAGGTTCGCAAGCTGCGCGGGCCTCGAGTCGTGATCGTGTGCTCGGAGGAGACCCGCGGCGAGCTCTCTCACATGCTGTCGCCGGCCGTGCAGAAGGCGGTCGTCGGCTGGACGCATGCCGAAGCCCACGCCTCGCCGACCGAGCTGCTGGAGGTGGCGCGCCCCGCGCTCGAGAGCTGGCGGGAGCAGGAGGAACGCGAGGCGGTGGAGCGCTGGCGTGAAGAGGTCGGACGTAACGGCCGCGCCTCCGCCGGCTGGGAGGAGACGCTCGAAGCGGCCTCTGACGGCCGCATCGAGGTGCTGCTCTACGAGGACGGGACCGACCGGCCGGCCTGGGAGTGCCCCAAGTGCGGCCGCGCGTCGGTGAGCGCCGGCAACTGTCCGCTCGACGGCACCCGCATGGAAGAGCAGGAGAACGGTCTCGATCTCGCCGTCCACCAGACGCTGGGCCACGGCGGCAGGGTCTGGGCGCTCCTGCACCGGCAGGATCTCGAGCCGGTCGAGGGTATCGGCGCCCTGCTGCGGTACTAGCCTCCCGTTGGGCCAGATCGGGCTCGAGCGGTTCACGGAGTTGCACCTGCAGCCGTTCGCGGCGCTGCTCGCCGATCGGACGTCCAGCGGTACACGGGTCGTCCCGGTCCCGGTTCCTCCGAACTTCGAACGGACGTGGCTCGACCGTATCGCCGAAACCCGTGCGGAGGTGAGACGGGAGCGTGCCGAAAGTGCAGCAATGCGGATGAGACGTCGCCGGCGCGAGAGCGGTTAGGTCACGGCCGCCAGTATTTCGTTTCCCTCGGCGGCCTCGTTTCTGCCGCCAGAGTTTCGTTTACATCTCGGGGCCGTCATCGGCCGCCGGTCGTGATGCT
>CAJDTX010000017.1_pt1 | contig 62332 bp, 71 predicted proteins | sample 7390491 | NCBI WGS metagenome assembly CAJDTX01 (sample SAMEA7055669, study PRJEB34461) | soil metagenome | biome: terrestrial ecosystem; feature: Peninsula; material: soil | place: Antarctica | collected 2016
GTTCAGACCACGACCAAGGAGGCCGTTACGCTGACCCCCGCCTGACCATCACACCGGGACCGCCGTCACGAAGTTCCACGGCGAACGGGACATCCTCGTCAGCAGTGCCGTGAGTGTCAGAAGGTGCCTATGCGATCTCCGGCTCGAGATCGCAGGTTGACCAAGAGTTGACCGCCCGAGGAGCTCGCTGCCTGATCAGACAACCGGCTGGCGCACTTTGCAGGTACGGTAGAAAGTCCGATTCCTGTAGCCAAAGACCAAACAGACAGCCTCCGGAGCGGGGCTTTCATCTTGCAGGGGCGGTAGGACTCGAACCTGCAACCCCCGGTTTTGGAGGTCCGCCGCAGGGAGTCCGATTGGGCGCAGCTCCGCACGGTTACGTCCAACGAGGTACAGCTGGGTACAACTGGATCCGCTCAGGTCGGTAACCCGCTGATCCCTCGCGAGTCGAAGCGGTGGGGTGACCTCTGCCGGGGACGCGGCTCCGTCGAGCGCACCTTCGGCCGGTTGAAGTACGAGTACGGGTTGAAGCCGCTGCGCGTTCGTGGCCTCGACCGCGTTCAGCTTCACGCTGACCTCTGCATCCTCGCGCTGCTCTCGCAGGCACTCGCCCGAGGGCGAGCCGTGCCACTCGCCGCGCAGCCTGCTGGACTCAGCTAGCCCAAAAGTCTACTCAGTACCACTTGTTCTTCGCGAACCCGCCGAGGGCGACCAGACCGACAAGACAGACGAGCAGGCCAATCCAGAAACTCCACGCGACGATGATGACGATCCCGATGATGACGACGATGCCGCCGACACTGATCCCGCCCATGGTCACTCCTTCCTTCTTATGCTTCCCTCTTCGGCTTGGGGAAGTGGGAACACGAGATCTTAGGGTTTCGCTAGCCGTTTCGTAAATCCCTCCTAGAGCCAGCCAAGTAGCTGTACGGGCTCGGGCTTGTGATCGGCGCGATCCAGCGCCATCGAGAGCGTTATCACCCCATCTACCTGCTCGCCTGCGCCGGTTCCAAGGTCCGTGCCACGCTTGACGATCCGGGCTCACGGGTGCGGAGAGGCAGGGAGGGAAGTGGGTCAGCCGCTATCAGGGAGAAGGCGAGCACGGCCTGCTCGATCGCTCCTCGGCCCCGTACTCGGTCGCCAACCGCACGGCGGAGGAGCGCATCCAGCTGATCGCCGCCCTCAGGCGGCTGCGCATGACCGCGGCCGAGATCGCCGAGTGCCTCGGGATGCCGACCTCGACCGTGTCGGCGATCTTGAAGCGGGCTGGGCCGGCTCTCCCGACTGGAGCCGCCCGAGCCTCCCAACCGCTACGAGCGCAAGCACCCGGGCGAGCTGCTGCACATCGACGTCAAGAAGCTCGGCCGGATCGGCCGGCCGGGCCACCGCGTCAACGGCGATCGCTCGACCCGCAGCCGCGGGATCGGCTGGGAGTACGTGCATGTTTGTGTCGACGACGCAACCAGGCTTGCCTACGTCGAGGTGCTGGACGACGAGAAGGCCACCACCGCGATCGGCTTTCTCCGGCGAGCGATCGCCTACTTGGCCGCCTTCGGGGTCACGGTTAGGCGGGTGATGACCGACAACGGCTCCGCCTACTGCTCACTGATCCATGCGCTTGCTTGCAAGGCGCTCGGCGTCAAGCACCTGCGCACCCGCCCCTACCGCCCGCGCACGAACGGCAAGGCCGAGCGCTTCATCCGCACTCTGCTCGGGGGCTGGGCCTACGGGGCGATCTACGGCAACTCGCAGGAGCGCAGGCGAGCGTTATCGGGGCTGGCTCGACTTCTACAATCGCCGGCGACCACACGGCAGCCTCAGCCGCCAAGCGCCTATGGCGCGGTTAGACGCGCTCATGAACAACGTCCTTGGGTCTTACATCTAGAGCGGAAACAGGCGCGAGCGCGAAAACAGGCGGAACCCCGCATCGACATTGGGATTCCGCCTGTTCAAGCCAACAGGGGCGGCAGGACTCGAACCTGCAACCCCCGGTTTTGGAGACCGGTGCTCTGCCAATTGAGCTACGCCCCTCGGTTCGAGCAGCAAATTGTAGTCGCGCTAAAGTCGGGCGCATGGCGGCTCGCAGGCGGCCTTCACTCGGCATCTTGTTCCTCTTCCTGGCCGCGGCGTTTGCGGGCGTGACCTACGCGACCGTCCGGGCCGCTCGGCACCACCCCGGCCTCTGGGTCGTCGTTGCCGCGGCAGCCGTGCTCGCGATCTGGCTCGGAACCCTGGCTCTACGGGCGCTCGGACGCGGATAACATCTCGCAAACCCCGCTTCCCTGGAGGAGATAGCCGTATGCCCGTATCGGACCCCCACAAGATCCGCAACGTCGCCGTCACGGGTCACCGTGGCACCGGCAAGACCTCGCTCGTCGAGGCGATGCTGTTCCAGAGCGGGGCCGTGAACCGGCTCGGCCAGGTCGAGCAAGGCACGACGACCGCGGACTGGGACGACGACGAGCACAAGCGCCGGATGTCGCTCGCGGCGTCGATCTGCCACGTGGAGTGGGACGAGCGGAAGATCAACCTGATCGACGCGCCCGGCGACCCCGGCTTCCAGGGCGACACGATCGCGTCCCTGCGCGTCGTCGAGGGAGCGCTCGTCGTCGTCAGCGGCGTGATGGGGGTCGAGGTACAGACGAGCAGGGTCTGGAGACGAGCGGACGAGCTCGGCCTCTCCCGCGTGCTGTTCGTGAACATGCTCGACCGCGAGCGCGCGAGCTTCCTCCGCACTCTGGAGGCAATCCAGTCGCACCTGTCGCCGCGCGCCGTCGCCGTCCACCTCCCGATCGGCGCCGAGCACGAGCTGACGGGCATCGTCGACCTCCTGCACATGACCGCGTACACGAGCCCCGAAGGTGAGCGCGAGGGCTCGCCCGGCGCGATCCCCGACGAGATGGCCGACCAGGTGGCCGAGTACCGCGAGAAGCTGCTCGACGCGGTCGTGGAGACCGACGAGAGCCTGATGGAGCGCTACCTGGACGGGCAGGAGCTGAGCGCCGACGAGGTCGCGCACGCTCTCAAGGACGCGGTCACGCGCGGGGAGCTGTTCCCGGTCGCATGCGGGATCGCCACCAAGAACCTCGGCACGACCGCGCTCCTGGACCTGCTGGTCGAAGGCGTCCCGTCGCCGGCGAAGAAGGGCTCGCCGATCGACGTCGGCACAGGGACGGCAGCGTTCGTGTTCAAGACGATCGCAGATCCATTCGCCGGCCGGATCAACGTCTTCCGCGTCCTCGACGGCACGCTGAAGGGCGACTCGACGCTCGTCAACTCGCGCGCCCGCTCCAAGGAGCGCGTCGGCCAGCTCCTGCTGATGCAGGGCAAGGACCACACGCAGGTACCGGAGCTCGTCGCCGGGGACATCGGCGCGGTGGCGAAGCTGAAGGAGACGATGACGGGCGACCTGCTGCTCGACGCCGAGCGCGACATCGAGCTGCCGCAGATCGGCTTCCCCGAGCCGGTGATGAGCTTTGCGATCACGCCTAAGTCGAAGGGCGACGAGGAGAAGATGGCCACGTCGCTGCGGCGCCTGACCGAGGAGGACCCGACGCTGGTCCTGCGGCGCGATCCGCAGACCGGGGAACAGCTCGTGTCGGGGATGAGCCAGATGCACGTGGAGGTGGCGGTCGACAGGCTCCATCGCCGCTTCGGCGTCGACGTCGAGCTGCACCAGCCGCGCGTCCCCTATCTCGAGACCATCCGCCGCGAGGCGAGGGCGCAGGGCCGCTACAAGAAGCAGACCGGTGGCCGCGGGCAGTTCGGCGACTGCCGTGTCGTGCTCGAGCCGCTGCCCGGGCACCAGGGGTACGAGTTCGTGGACGAGATCGTCGGCGGGGTGATTCCGCAGGGCTTCCGCTCGGCCGTGGACAAGGGCATCCAGGAGGCGATGCAGCACGGCGAGCTGGCCGGCGCGCCCGTCCAGGGGGTCCGCGTCCGGCTCGTCGACGGCTCGCACCACTCGGTCGACTCATCGGAGATGGCCTTCAAGATCGCCGGCTCGATGGCGTTCAAGTCGGCGTACGAGAAGGCCGACCCGCTCCTCCTCGAGCCGATCATGGAGGTGGAGGTGACCGTTCCGGACGATGCGGTGGGCGCCGTCAACGGCGACCTCAACTCGCGTCGCGGACGCGTGCAGGGTCTGGAGCCCGCGGGCGTGATGACGATGATCCGGGCCGAGATCCCGATGGCCGAGATCCTCACGTACTCGCAGGCGCTCACCTCGCTCACCGGAGGCCGCGGCGACTACCACATGCACTTTCTGCGCTACGAGGAGGTCCCGTCGCACATCGCACAGAAGCTCATCACCGAGACCAAGAAGGAGAAGGAAGAAGTCAAGGTTTAAAATGCCTGCTGAGATGCAGATTTCGAACCAGCCGACGACCCGGACGTGCGCGATCTGCGGGCGGTCGCTCCTCACCGGCGAGCGGCCGGTTCGCTACGCCCCCGACGGGGCCGCCTTCGTCGACGTCTGTCCGCTCTGCCAGGAAATCGCGGTCGAGAACGGCTGGCTGAAGGAGGGGAGCCCGACGTCGCCGATGGTCCCTGCCGAGCGCCCGCGTCGCCGTTTCCGGCTCGGCTCCATCTTCGAGTCGCGGCGCTCGACGCCTGAGGAGCCGGTCGCCTCCCAGCCGATCCTGCGCCGCCTGTCCGAGCCTGAGCTCGCGATGGTGGAGGCCGCCGATCTCTTCAACGCCAGCGCGTTCCGCCGGACGATCGCGGGGATCGGCAAGAGCCTCGGCACTCCGAAAGTGAGCATCGTCCCGCTCTCGGGCGTCAACACCGAGGTCGTGATCACGATCGCCTGGGATCTGTCGTGGTACCAGTATCGGGTCACGCTCGACTCGGCGCAGCCGGTCCGGCTCGAGGAGCGCGGACACGAGCTGGGCGAGCTCGAGGGCACCTTCACAGAATGGAACGCCCGCTTCGAGGACGACGGCCGGCTTGTTCCTCGGATCGCTCGGGTCTAGTGGGGCCCGGATACTGGTGAAGCGCCTCGACGAGGTCCCGGTCGTCCCGACGGACGATCCCGACGGTTTCGACTGGTACCCGATCCAGCATCACTTCGGGCTCAGCGCGTTCGGCGTCAACATCTTTGCGGCGCGCGAGGCGGGGATGCTTCTCGTCGCCGAGCACGACGAGACCGAAAGCGGACAGGAAGAGCTGTACGTCGTGATCAAGGGCGCGGCCCGGTTCACGCTTGCAGGAGACGCGATCGATGCCCCCGCGGTGAGCGTCGTCGCGGTTCCCGACCCGGCGGTGGCGCGGGAGGCCGTCGCGATCGAGAGCGGCACGACGCTGCTCGTCGTCGGTGCACCCGCGGGTTCCGGGTTCGCGACCACGTGGCGGTCCGAGCATTTCGACCGGGTGCCTCGAGCGGGCGACTAGAATCGCCCGGCGATGACCCTGCTCGGAACGAAGACCTTCAAGAACTACATCGGCGGCGAGTGGCTGGACGCTGCGGGCGGCGAGACCTTCGAGAGCGTCAACCCCGCGAACGGGGAGACGATCGGCGTCTTCCCGAAGTCCGGTCCCGAGGACGTCGACCGGGCGGTCGAGGCCGCGAAGGCCGCCTACGAGGAGTGGCGGCTCGTGCCGGCGCCGAAGCGCGGCGAGATCCTGTTCCGCTTCGCGCACCTCCTGACCGAGCACAAGGACGACCTCGCCGACCTGATGAGCCACGAGATGGGGAAGGTGCTCGCGGAGGCAGGCGGCGACGTCCAGGAAGCGATCGACATGAGCTACTACATGGCCGGGGAGGGGCGGCGACTCTTCGGGCAGACGACGCCGTCCGAGCTGCGGGACAAGTTCAACATGAGCGTGCGCATGCCGATCGGCGTGGTCGGCGTGATCACGCCCTGGAACTTCCCGATCGCGATCCCCTCCTGGAAGATCGCGCCCGCGCTCGTGTGCGGGAACGCGGTCGTCTTCAAGCCGGCCACCGACACACCGGCGCTCGGGGAGCGCTTCGTCGAGCTGCTGGCCGAAGCCGGCGTGCCTGCCGGCGTTGTCAACGTCGTGCACGGGGGCGGGGGAGAGGTCGGTGACCGGATCGTCCGTCATCCCGACGTGCCGGTCGTGACCATTACGGGCTCCCGCGAGACCGGCGTCCGTGTGCTGAAGACGGCCGCCGACAATCTCAAGCACGTCCACCTCGAGCTGGGTGGCAAGAACGCCGTCATCGTCATGGACGACGCCGATCTCGAGCTCGCGGTCGAGGGGATCCTCTGGTCGGCGTTCGGCACGTCCGGGCAGCGCTGCACGGCCGCGAGCCGCGTGATCGTCCACGAGTCGGTCTACGACGCGCTGCAGTCGACGCTGGTCGCGGCGGCCGAGCGGATGCGCCTGGGACCGGGGTGGGAAGAGGACACGGACGTCGGCCCGCTTATCAATCGCAGCGCGCTCGAGAAGGTCCACTCATACACGGGCATCGGCAAGGAGGAGGGCGCGAAGCTCCTGACCGGAGGTGAGATCGCCGGCGAGGACGGACTCGGGAAGGGATTCTTCTACCGGCCGACGATCTTCGGCGACGTCGAGCCCGGGATGCGGATCGCGCAGGAGGAGATCTTCGGGCCGACGACGGCCCTGATCCGCGTCGGCTCGTTCGAGGAGGCCGTGCAGGCGGCGAACGGCGTCAAGTACGGGCTCTCGTCCTCGATCTTCACGCGCGACGTCAACCGGGCGTTCAAGGCGATGCGGGATCTCGACACGGGGATCACGTACGTCAACGCGGGGACGATCGGCGCCGAGGTGCACCTGCCGTTCGGCGGCACGAAGGACACGGGCAACGGCCACCGCGAAGCGGGCCAGGCCGCGCTCGACGTCTTCACCGAGTGGAAGTCGATCTACGTCGACTACTCGGGGAAGCTGCAGAAGGCACAAATCGACGTAGCCGAATAGCGTGCTCCGCGTCTACCGGATCCCGTTCTCGACGAACGTCGAGCGGGTGGCGCTGGCCGCGGCACACAAAGGGATTCGGATCGAATGGCTGGACGTGGATCCCTCCGACCGCTCCCCGGTCGTCGAGGCGAGCGGGCAGCCGCTCGTTCCCGTGCTCGACTACGACGGGAGGATCGTGTTCGACTCGACGTCGATCCTGTACTACCTGGACGAACTGCAGCCGGAGCCGCGCCTGTTCCGGACTCCCGAGGTCGAGATGTTCGTCGACTGGTTCAACCGGGTCTGGAAGGGGCCGCCGAACGAGATCGAGGCCGAGCGGGGAAGGCCGGAGCCGGACGCGACTCGGGTCGCGCAGCTCGGAGCGGAGATCACCCACGCGCTCGATCTCTTCGAGCGGCTGCTCGCCGGGCGCGAGCACCTGTTCGGCGAGTTCTCCGCCGCGGACTGCGCTGCGTTCCCCTTCCTGAAGTACGCGCTCGACGACAACGAGGAGGACGACGAGCCGTTCCACCAGATCCTGCGGGAGTTTCAGCCGCTCGGCGGCCGGCAGGCTCGGCTCGCGGCGTGGATCCGCCGCGTGGATGGCTATCCGCGGGCGTGACCGAGCGACCGAGCTGGGTCCGAGTCGGATGGCGCGGCGTGAGGAGCTGACCTGCGAACTCGAGAATCATTACCGTGGCCGCGGTTGGAAGGTCCGGCGCGGCAGCGATGGAACGGTCCGAGCGGCTGGTCCGGGCGCCGTAACTTGGATCGGGCTGCCTGTGGTTGGCGGAGACCTCGAAGACGGCCTCGGCGATCGCCTTCAAGAGCTTGCCAGAACGCGGATGAATGGGGTTGGCGCGCGCTGCCCGCTCGAGGTGCTTCCTGACACCGGCTGCGCAGACGAGGTTCGGATGCTGCTCGCGAGGCTGAGGCTCGACGAACTCGTATCCATCTATTCGCTCATGGCCTGAGCCTGCAGGCGGCAATGGCTGTCGTCGGCACGAATGGCGAGAATCCCTTCGTGCCAACATCTCCAGTCCAGCAGGCGCTCGCTCACTTTGCGGAAACTCTGACCGCGAACTTCGCTGTCGCGGAGTTCGCGCCCGCCCAGGCCGAAGACCAGCTCAAGGGACCGACCCAGGAACTCCTTCGGGTGGTTGGTGCTGCACTCGGCTTTGAGGTCATCGCCCGGACGGAAGCTCGCACCGAACTCGGTGTCCGCCCGGATCTCGGAGTAACTGTCAATTCCTCGCTGACGGGGCACGTCGAGCTGAAGGCGCCGGGCAAAGGGGTGCGCGAACGCAACTTCACCACGCCGCATGACAGAGAGCAGTTCAAGAAGCTTCGCGATCACCCGAACCTGCTCTACAGCGACGCGAACGAGTGGGCGCTCTACCGTGAGGGAGCGCTAGTCGGCTCCGTGGTCACTGCGGGGGGCGATGTTCGCGTCGACGGAGAGGCCTCCTTCGAAGCGCCAAGCGCGGATGCCCTTCAGATGCTTCTCCTCAACTTCTTCACCTGGCGGCCTCTCGTCCCCTCTACGCCGAAGGCTCTGGCCAAGATGCTTGCGCCGTTGACTCGCCTATTGAGAGAGAACGTCCGCACGGCCCTGTCGGACCCCGACTCCGCTCTTTCACATCTCGCAGAGGAGTGGCGCCGGTATTTCTTCCCGGAGGCGGATGACGCGCAATTTGCCGATGCCTACGCACAGACGCTCACGTATGCCCTGCTTCTCGCCCGCGTAGAGGGCGAGACCGATCTCCATGCTCGGGCCGTGGAGCGGCTCGAGCGCCGTCACGGACTGCTGTCCCAGGTGCTCCGCTGGCTTGCCGAGCCGGCAGCGCGCGAGGAGGTCGAGGTGCCCGTGGACTTGCTCGAGCGATCGATCGGAGCTGTTGACCCTGCAGCGCTCAGCCAACGGGCCCGAGATCGCGACCCGTGGCTCTACTTCTACGAGGATTTCCTCGCCGATCCGAAGCTCCGGAAGCAGCGCGGCGTGTACTTCACGCCTCCTGCGGTCGTTCAGGCGCAAACGACGCTCGTCTTGGAGCTTCTACGGGAGCGTTTCGACAAACCACTCGCGTTCGCCGACGACGGCGTCACCATCCTCGATCCTGCAGTCGGGACGGGCACGTATCTCATCGCGGCGGTAGGTGCCGGGCTCGACAGCGTGCGTGAAGCATTCGGCACCGGCGATGTGTCGGCGCGCGCCACCGTCATGGCGGACAACGTTCACGGCTTCGAGCTCCTGATCGGTCCGTACGCCGTTGCGCACCTTCGCGTCTCGCAGGCCCTTGTCGGCGAGGCGGAGGCGGAACTCCCTTCAGATGGTCTCCACATCTACCTCACCGACACGCTCGAGTCGCCGATCGCGCCGCACGAGCGCGAACGTGCGCCACTCTTTCATGCGAAGCTGGCCGAGGAGCACGAACGGGCGCGCCGCGTGAAGGCGAACGTGCCGATTCTGGTCTGCATCGGCAATCCGCCGTACTTTCGCCAGGTGATCGATCCGAGTGAGGAAGGCGTCGAGCGTCAGGGCGGCTGGGTGCGTCGGGGCGACGAGGGCGAAGAAGGCATTCTCGCCGACTTTCTCCGCGGCGCTCCCGGCGTGCACGCGAAGAACCTCTACAACCTGTACGTCTATTTCTGGCGTTGGGCCCTCTGGAAGGTGTGTGAGAACCCACCGCGGCGAGGGATCGTCAGCTTCATCACGGCGTCCTCCTATTTGCGCGGCCCGGGATTTGTCGGGATGCGGCGATACATGCGCGAGGTTTTCGACGAGCTCTGGATCCTCGACCTCGGAGGCGACAACCGCGGCCCGCGCCAGAGCGAGAACGTCTTCGACATCCAGACTCCGGTCGCGATCGCGGTCGGTGTGCGCGACGAGACGGCCAATTCGGAAACCCCTGCACGTGTCCTCTACTCTCGAATCGAAGGAAGCCGCGAGGCCAAATACGAGGCGCTCCTCGCCATCGAGGGTTTCAGCTCGGTCGAGTGGCAGGAGTGCTTCAGCGACTGGACGAGTCCTTTCCTGCCGAAGAGCGTCGGGGACTTCTTCTCGTGGCCACTCCTGACCGATCTCTTTCCCTGGCAACACTCCGGGGTGCAGTTCAAGAGGACATGGCCGATCGCGCCGGATCGGGAAACTCTGGTACGCCGCTGGGACGGATTGCTAAGCGCGCCGGAGGCCGAGCGGGCGGAGCTCTTCCGCGAGACCCGCGACCGGAAGGTTTCGCGCTCGTATCCACCTCTCGGGGGAACCGGCCGGCTGGCGGCGCTGGCGAGGCTGCCCTCAGACGCCGAATCCCCTGCGCCGGTTCCCTATGCCTATCGAAGCTTCGACCGGCAGTTCTGCCTGCCAGACAACCGGCTCGGCGATTTCCTTCGACCCGCGCTATGGCGTACCGCAAGCGCCCGGCAGCTCTACATGACGAGTCTCCTCACAGGCTTGCTGGGCCCAGGCCCTGCCGCGGTCGTGACGAATCTGGTTCCCGATCTCGATCACTTTCGCGGCTCGTTTGGGGCAAAGCACGTCATCCTGCTCTACCGCGACGCCGAAGCTCGCCGGCCCAACATCACGCAGGGCGTCCTCGAGACGCTCTCCGGCACGCTCGGAATCGAAGTGGCACCCGAAGCGCTGTTCGCGTATTGCTATGCCCTCCTCTCGGCGCCTGGCTACGTCGAGCGGTTCATGGAGGACCTCGAGGTCCCAGGTCCCCACCTGCCCCTCACCCGGGATCGCCGGCTCTTCGAAACAAGCCACAACGCTCGGTGAGCGTCTGATCTGGCTTCATACGTACGGCGAACGCTTCGTCCCGGACGGATCCCGCGCCGGCCAAGTCCCGCAGGGCCGCGCACGCTCCGTCCAGCCGGTCGGCACCACGGCAGAGGAATACCCGATTCGCCACTCCTATGAAGAGGAAAGAGAGCAGCTTCGCGTGGGCGACGGGGTCTTCGCGCCGGTTTCGAAGGTTGTCCGCGATTACACGGTCTCGGGGCTCGACGTTGTGGGTTCGTGGCTCGACTACCGGATGCGCGAAGGTGCGGGCCGGCGCTCATCGCACCTCGACCGCATCCGGCCGGGAGTGTGGCCGGCCGCCTTCACCGAGGAGCTGCTGCGGCTGCTCTGGATCCTCGAGCACACGGTGGAACTCCACTCGGAGCTCAACGAGACGCTGGATCAGATCATTGACGGTCAGACACTTGGCGCCGCCGAGCTACCCCAATCGAGCGAGGAGGAGCGTCACGCGCCTCAAGCTTGAGGTCGTTACCCCGCGAGCCGCAGCTGCTGCTCGGTCAGGACCGGGAAGTAAGTGGTGCGGCTGAGTTCCGTGTGAAGAGAGAGCAGGGCGCGCTCGCTCTCCTCGAGCGCCTCGACGAGCGTTGGATCGCCCTCCTCCCGTTTGATCGACCGCGCAACACGCTCAGCGCGCTCGCGTGCCTCCGCGATGAGAAGGAGTGTCCTCTCGACCTCGGCGATGTGATTTTGGTTCACCGCGGCGATGCTACTCATGCCATCGGACAGTCGAGGGACGAATCTGAGTCAGCTCCGTCTCGAGTCTCAGCCGACCGCGAGCTGGATGAAGCGCCCGAGTGATCCGAATAAGACGATTGCGCCGACCCCGAGCAGTCCCAGCTTCACCCAGTTCGTGCCGATCTGCGTCGAGATTCCGAACAGGAACAAGGCGACCGTGAGGATCACGCTCACGATCGTGTAGTCGATCGCCCGCTCCTCCGCCTTGTGCGCTCGGTCGAGGGACCGGGAGGCGAGGAGCTCGAGCTTGCCTCCACGGTCGTAGAAGACGTTGACGTAGTTGGGGTTCGCATTCACGAACGGGGAGGGGGGCCGCGACTCGAGCGGCTGCTGCTCCCACCACCGAACGGCTGCGAGGAAATCGGGAGTCAGGAAATGGCGGCGTATGAACGCCACCGCCCTGACCTTGCCTTCGACCTGGTCGCGCGACAGCTCGAGGAAGAGCTGCTCGTTCGTCGCCACCTCCTGGTCGCCCTGCAGCTCGATCTTGTGCGCCGTGCCGATCGTCTCGTCGGAGCGGTTGAAGTAGTGGTCGGCGTCCTTGCCCTTGACCTCGGCCTTGTATGCGCCCCAGGCGATCGACATAACCGAGAGGCCCAGAAGAACGGCGACGGCAAGGTCGAGCCTGCTCTTGATCCAGCCGTGATGGTGCTCGAGCAGGTGTGCCTGCTCCCGCGCGTGCTGCATCGCGCGACCCTAACGGTCGAGTCTCGAGTGCGCGTCGAGCGTCCGCAGTGCCTCGACGGTGACGATCGCCCGCCAGGCGTGGAACGACGCGGGGCCGGGCGGCTGCCAGGCGATCGGCCAGCCTCCGTCTTCCTGTTGCTCGGACTCGAGCCGGTCGAGATGCGCTTCGAACAGCTCGTCCTCGAACCACTCGCGAGGGAACTTCGTCGGCGGCAGACCGTAGGACTCATCTGTGGGATCGCGACGGAAGTACCTCGCTTTCGGAAGCGCCTCGGCCAGTCGAGGGAGGAGAGCCTCACCTCCGGGCACGTGTGCGGCGAAGCAGAGCGCGTCGTGGATCTCATGGGCCCCGTCGAGCGGCGCGCGCTCGAGCTCCGCAAAGCAAGTCTCGGTGACCCGCTCGAGCCAAGGATGCTCGACCCCGAGCTCGTGGAGGTAACCGGCGATTGCCGTGGCCGGACTCGTCGTCGGCTCGAACTCGCCTTCGCCCCAGTGCTCGGCGCGTGGATAGAGCGCGACCGAGGACAGGACGATCGGAACCAGGCCGCGCTCGTCCGCGACGCTCTCGAGGAAGTCGCATGCCCGCCGGCCGATCTCCGGCTCTCGCGCTCCAGCGTCATGGAGGGCCTGCAGCGCGAACTCGACGTCGAGCGGCTGGCTGGGCGGCGCGAGCTTGTCCGGCTCGAGGCCGTTGCCGAATCCGCCGTCGCCGCTCCGGAAGGCGAGGACGGCCGCGACGACGCCGTCTGTGCCCGCTCCCTCGAACAGGCTCTCGAACAGACGGCGCTCGAGCACACGACCGGAGCGGTATACGAGCTCCCGTGCCTGCGCGTACGAAGCGCCCACCGGGCCAAGACTATGTAAACGTCAGGATGTGGAACAGCTCGACGTTGGCCCAGTCGTCGATCGCCGAGGCGAAGTCCTCGAGGCGTTCCTCGACCTGGACGTCGACCTCCTCGTCCGCGCGCTCGGCGGGCGTCGGTCGTGGATAGACGTGGAGAGTGGCCATTGTCCGGCGGTTCCCGGCGCGACGGAAGGGCAAACGTGAACCGCAAGCTCGTCGTCTTCGTCCCCGAGGAGGCGCTCGACGCCGTCCGCGCGGCGCTGTTCGAGGCGGGAGCGGGGAGGATCGGCGAGTACGAGCGCTGCTCCTGGTACACGCTGGGGACTGGCACGTTCCTGGGTGGCGACGAGAGCGCGCCGACGGTGGGCGAGCGCGGGCGCGAGGAGCGCGTCGCCGAGTACCGGCTCGAGACCGTCTATCCCGTCGAGCGCGAGGAGAAGGTCGTACGCGCGCTCCGCAAGGCGCACCCGTACGAGGAACCCGCCTTCGACCTCTACCCGCTCGCGTGAAGGCCAAGCTCTCGACCGACGGCGGCGCGCGTGGCAATCCCGGGCCGGCCGCCTTCGCCTACGTGCTCGAGACCGAGGACGGCCACGTCCTCGATGCGCGAGGCGAGACGATTGGCGTCGCCACCAACAACGTCGCCGAGTACCGGGCGCTGGTCGCCGGACTCGCGAAGGCCGTCGAGCTCGGAGTCGACGAGCTGGAGGTCGTCTCCGACTCCGAGCTGCTGGTCAAGCAGATGAAGGGCGAGTACAAGGTGAAGAACGCGGCGCTCCGAGAGCTGTCACTCGAGGCGGCCCGGATAGCGCGCAAGCTCCGCCGGGTCAGCTACAAGGCCGTCCGCCGAGAGCACAACGAGCTCGCCGACCGGCTCGTCAACGAAGCGCTTGACTCGGCCTGACGTCGAACGTCACCCTGGCCGTGTCGTCGCCCGGATTCGAGTCCGTGCTCGTCGAGCTCGTGGTGAAGGTCGCCGAGTAGGAGCCGGCCGTCGTCACGCTCCCGCCGATCGAGCCGACGATCCGTTCGCCGCTCCCGAGGGAGGAAATCGTGCAGTCGATGGGCAACTCGCCCGAGACGCATGAGATGTCGGCCGGTGTCAGGTCGCGCCCGCTGATCCGTAGGTCCGCGATTCCACCCTGGAACTCAGGGGTCACCGCGATCTTGAAATGAACGTCGTGGGCCGTGTCGAGGCCGAGGTTCGCGACCCGGAACCCGACCGCGAAGTTTCGCCCGACGACGGGCCCTTCCGGCGCCTTCAAGGAGGCGATGAGGTCGACTCCAGGCGGAGGATGGAACGGGGCGAGCGCGATCACGTCGGACGTGCGGTTGTTACCCAGATCGGGATCCTGCGCGTACGCGGAGACGACGGCGTTCGTCTCCAGGGTCGGCGGCGCGTGGGCTGAGGGCGCGAGCTCGACCGTGGCAGTCCGCGTCTGGCCACTCTCGATCACGTCCCAGCACAGCGTGATCGTCGACGGCTGGCCGTAGACGTAGAACGGAGGGCAGAGGCCGGTGAAGATCGGAATATCGGTCCGTGCAGGAAGGCCGGTGACGTCCATCACGGTCGTTCCCTGCGGCAGCAGCATGGTGACGTACGCAGTGGTCGTCTCGGACGGCCCCCGGTTCGTGACGCTAATCGTCTCGGTGAAGCCGTCGGGCACCGAGGCCGGATTGGGTGCGCCGCGCATCGTCACGCTGAGGTCGGCGGACGCGGGCCCGGGAAGAACGGTGAGCTGGCTGCTGACGCGGTTGTCTTCCGGATGAGGATCGCGGGCGTCCGACGTGGCTCCGGCCACGGTGGCAAAGCTCCCCGCCTCGTCTGGCTCAGCCAGGATGGTGATGATCGCAAACGGCGGCTCGATCTCGACGCTGCCCGTGTCGCCGGTCTCCTCCGGTTCCAGCGTGAGGATGCTGCACTCGATCGTCTTGCCGGTGTCGCTCGAAGCGGTGTTGCACTGGATCGATCCGGCCCCGCCGTAGCCGTACAAGTACACCTCGTCGGCAGGGACGTCGATCGAGATCACCACGTTGTCCGCGGCCTTCGGGCCGTGATTCTTGACCTGGACAGTGTAAGCGACCTGATTTCCGGCGGTGACCCGCTCGAGCGTCGACGTGACCGAGACCGACAGGTCGGCCACAGGCTTGTCGCGGTGGCAGATCCTGACGCGATGCCGGTAGCCGTGAACGACCTTGATCACGTACTTGCAGCTCGCATGCGCTCGAGCGCTCGAGGGGGCAGGCGAGCCTGCGGGCGCGACCGTCAAGAGCACCACAGCGCCGGAGAGAACCGCGATGACGAGAGGCCATCGCATGGGACGATTATCGCACTTCTAGGTGGCTATACTCGCTCGGCAGCGCGGATGTAGCTCAGTTGGCTAGAGCGTCTGCTTGCCATGCAGAAGGTCGTGGGTTCGAGTCCCATCATCCGCTCCAAGGAAGGCCCTGGAAACAGGGCCTTTTCTCTGCTCCGAGCACAGCCGTAGGGATGCTTGAAGGGGCGGTTTGGAAACGGTTTGGAAATCTCAGCGCAGCCGGGCCGTAGCAGCCGCCGCTTGCAAGCCGCTGAACGTCGGCCAGGGGGGATACTTCGGGCAGGTCGAGATTGCATTAGCGAGAGGAACAGGACCATGAAGAACTTCTGGAAAGCAAGCAGACCCTCACACTACGCAGGTCTTTCCATCAGCGACATAGAGGCCCTGTCCCCCGAGGCCCGGATCATCCTGGACAGAAAAGAACGAGAAGACGCGAGAGAGATTCTCATCAGCCGTCGGCTTTGGGCGGCCGCAATCGGAGGAGCGATCGTTTCGCTTGTCTTCTTGTCAGACGGGTTCGCGGGTCCTTGGTGGGGTTGGATTGTGGGCTTCGTGGTGATGGGTCCGTTCTTGGCCTTGACGCTCTACGCTCTGGGAGCGGTAGCACTCATGCTGCTGGGGGCGATCAGGCCCCAGTAACCCTGCGGGGCGCTTAGCAGTTCGCCGATGAGCCGCTCCTCGACCGAGGGACGGAATCGAGGCGAAGCGGGATACTAGAGGCGAGATGACGCCATGCAAGTGCTAGCAAAAGGAGACATTATCGGCGTCAGCGATGCGACCAGGCTCATCTTCGGAGGCGCCGACTTCGTCTCCAAGCTGGCGGTGCGGCGGCTGGCGCGAGCGGGCTACTTGAGAACGCTGACGCGCCCGCCCGAGCATGACTATCGGTTGGTCAAGTCAGACATCGAGGAGTTCATGCGCCGCCGCAACGGAGGCCGAGCGTGACAGTTTGGCGCCCCTACGAGCCGATCACGATGGCCGACCTCGACGCGCTCCGGCGCTGCGCGAACCCTCAGTCGTTCGACGATATCGAGGCCTGCTTCGGCTGCCCTGACGACTGCACCTGTCCCGAGTGCGCGGGCGGGGCAAAGTCGAGCGCGTCCGCTGCTCGCGTGTCCTCGCCGAGCGTGGCCGCGACCCCGCCCGCCACAACCAAGGGAGGTCGAACAACCATGTCCCAGGAAGATCAGGACTACGAGGACTATCTGAAGGCGACGGGCCGCGATCCTGCCGTCGATCCGACGCTCAGAAACGGAAAGAGTGCGGAGCCCTCCGACGAGGTTCTCCAGGAGACGATTCGGCGCGGCGAGGAGGCGACGGAGCGGCTCAGGGAGGCCGGGTACGACTCCGACAACACCGGCAGGCAGTACGCGGCTGACGGACCCTGGACCGATGAGGACCAGAGGCTCTGGGAGCGGTGGGAGGCGATCAAGAGCTGATGGCCCGCCGAGCCGGAGAAGAGAGGGAAGTGCAGAAGCTCGCCGACGCTCTCGAGCGGGCCGAGGGTGAGCTGACGAAGCGGGAGACGGCGCTCGAAGTGGCGCAGACTGAGCGCGACGAGACGACCGAGAGAACGGCGGCCGACGCTTTTATCGACGGCAACCCCGAGTCCGCCCGCCTGAACGGCAAAGCTTCCCGCCGCGCCGCCGATGCCATAGCCGCTCGCGATCATGCCGCCGCCGCCGTGCGGGGGATTCGTGCTCGCGGCGTCGAGCTGGCCGAGCGCGTCGCCTCGCAGAAGATCACCGACGCCGAGAAGGCACTCGCCGACGCGGTCAAGATCGAGCAGCAGACCGAGAAGGCACTCGCCGACGCGCGGGCCGTGTCCGCTGCAGCCGACCTTGAACTCGACCAGGCGCAGCGGGAGGCGACGTACGCGACCGCGCTATTCAGCTCCGACGCGAGTGAGCGGAAGGCTCGCGCCGAGGAGAGCGACCTGGCGAACGTCACCGCAGTCGTGCGAGGCGCGCTCAATGCCTCGCTCCTCCCGCAGCATCTTCGCGAGCGCGTCGAGCCCGAGAGGAAGCGGATGAACGAGAGCGAGGAGCGTTCCCGCAAGCAGTTCCGTCAGAGCGTCGAGTCCGGCGCGATCAAAGGCGTCCGCAGCGCCGTTGATCCGCCTCGCGGGCTGAAGCCTGGAGAGCGGTTTCCGAGAATCAGCTGATGACGCGATGGCTGAACCGGCACCGCTTCACCGTCGCCTACGGCGCGCTCGTGGCCACTGCCTTCGTAGCACTTCGTCTCGCGGGGTAGCCGTGCCCGGACGGCCTGAGAATCTCCGACCGGCTCCGCCGTTCCAGCCGGGCAACACACTCGCGGTCCGCCACGGTGCGACCAGCGAGCGCCAAATCGGCCCACGAGCTACGGCCGAAAAACGCCGTCTCCTGCGCCAAATCGGCCTGCGACATTCCGACCTGGATGGCATCGGACGAGGGCTGCTCACGAACTGGGCTCGCGCAGCCGCCGCGCTCTCGCTCATGGACGCCTATGCCGCCGAGCACGGGTGGCTCACGCCGAGCGGGCAGCCGCGAGGGTTCGCGAAGTTCTACGTCTCACTCCTGAACTCGGAGCGGCTCGCGCTCCGGGCGCTTGAAGGGCATCTACGTGAGCGTCAGCGCGACCCGAGCCGCGAGCTGACCGACTACCTCGAAGCCAACTACACCGTCGTCAATGGCGACGACGACTGACACCCGCGCCGGGCTCGTTCAGGCGTGTGATGACCGGCGTCTGTTCGGCTTCGACCTCTGGCCGCGCCAGCGGAGCATCCTGACCGCCGTCGAGAACGGCCCGAGGCTTCACGTCCTCGCGCTCGGGAGGCGGTCAGGAAAAACCACCCTCGCCGCCATCGTCGGCTTGTGGGACTGCCTGCTCCGGCCTGAGCTCGCCGAACACGTCCGTCCCGGCGAACGCCGCCATGCCGTAGCGGTCGCGACGAATTTGAGGCAGGCGAGATTGTTCGTCCGCGCGGCGCTCTCGATTGTGGAGCGGAGCCCGCTGCTCGCCGGACTCGTGGAGCAGGTGGCGGAGGACGAGATTCTGTTCGCGAACGGGACGGCCTTGAGCGCGTTTCCTTGCACGAGCCGGGGCGGTCGAGGCTGGCCGATTTCCACCCTACTGATGGACGAAGCCTCGCACTTCCTCGACACGGACGGGAACTCGGCGGCAGAGCCCGTCTGGCGCGCTCTCGTCCCCTCTACGGCGCAGTTCGGGGATGAGGCAAGGATCATCGTCAGCTCGACCCCCTTCGGTCAGGACGGGCTGTTCGCGACCCTCTACCAACAGGCATCGAGTGGAGAGCTCTCGGACGCCGAGGGCCACCACGCGAGCACCGCAGAGATGAACCCGACCATCCCGGCTGAGTTCTTGGCCGCTGAGGAGGCGCGCGACCCGGAGTCGTTCAAGAGCGAGTACGAGGCGATGTTCGTCGGCGGAGGCGCAAGCTTCCTCGACCCGGACCGCATCGCCGACGCGATCACTCTGGTGGGCGAGATGCCGCCACACGCGAACGCCGCCGCCGCGGAGCAGTTTCGGTTCGTCGCAGGATTGGACCCCGCCTTCTCGTCCGACCCGTTCGGGCTCGCCATCGTCGGCCGCGAGCCTGCGCAGCGGCATCAGCTCGGACTCGCACTTGCCCGAGCGTGGAAGCCCAAGCGGAAGACATCTTCCTTCGAGGAGCGACGGGCCGTCGAGGATTCCGTCCTCGCGGAGGTCGCCGAGGTCTGCAACCGCTACCGCGTCCGCCGCGTCGTGACCGATCAGTACGCCGCGCCTGCCGTCGTGGACCGGCTCCGGCGCGCGGGGCTCAGCGTGACCACGATCCCGATGACGGCGCGGACGAAAACCGACGCCTTCCTAGAGCTGCGCGCCCGCCTGACCGCAGGGACGCTCGACCTGTACGAGCATCCCGACCTGCTCGCCGAGCTTCGTCGCCTGCGCACCCGCTACTCAGCCGGGAGTGCCTCAGTCGTGAATCCGAGGGTGGGTGGATCTCACGGAGATCTCGCGCAGGCGCTCGCGCTCGCGGTCTACGAACACGACCGCCACGGGCTCGGCAGCTCGGGACCCGAGGCCGTGGGCTTCGGCGGCGGCTCGCTCATCCCAGGGCGGGATAGGCGTGGTATCGGCGACGTGCTGCCCTACGGCTCGCCGCTCTGAAAACTACACCCCGTTAGCTAAACTCCTGGCTGTAATGGTGGCGTAAATGCAGGAAAAATCCCTGCGCGCTGATTGCACTCCCCGCTAGGGAGTTTAGCTGAGCTAATTGTGTCGTCTACCGGGTCCGGTACATTCCTCGTCGATTCCGGGATACTAGGAGACATGGAGCAAGCCACTGATACCGCGATAGAACCGCTCCTGACGCTGCCGGAGTTCCGCGAAGTCGTGAAAGTCAGCCGCGCCAGCATGTACCGGTTGATCGCGGACGGCGAGCTGGGGACCGTCAAGATTCGCGGCCGGACATTCATCGAGAAGAACGAGTTGCGCCGCTTCATCGAGGCGCATCGCAGCCCCGAAAAAGACGACGACCCGGCGGAGAGCACCGGGCCGAGCGTCACAACTTCCGCCGGTGGTGGCGGCGGAGATGCAGAACGGTAGCGCAGGCACCGGCCGCTTCGTCCCTGTGGGCCTGCCGACCGCTGAGGAGCGAGCTCGGCTCGTCCGGCTCTGGCCGGACGCGGCGCGCTTGTGGCGGGCGCTGATGCTCGCGCCGACCTACGAAGTTTTTGACGCGCTCATGAGCGGCGAGAGCGTGCCGATTGAAAGCCTCGATCCGGTCTGGGTCGAGCGGTTGGGACGAAGGCGATGAGCGAACACGTCGGCGCAGATTCGTTCAACACCGTTGCGGCACCGCCGGGCGGGACGGCGGGGCGAAAAGTCATGAGCGATTTCGACCCGGAGCCGACGTGGTACGAGTCGGCTGCCGATCTTCTCTCCGAACCTGATCCCGGCCCGACCCCGTTCCTCGTCGAAGGGCTGATCGTGGACGCGGCCGTCGCCGCGATTCAGGGACCGCCGAAGGTCGGCAAGACCTGGCTTGTCCTCGACCTCGCCGTCGCCGTCGTGACCGGGAGGGAGACGCTCTCCTTCTCCGTCCCCGATCCCGGCCCCGTCCTCGTCGTGCTGGAGGAGTCCGGCCGCGCTGCTCTCCATCGTCGCCTCGGACAGCTCGCGCGCGGCAACGCGATCAGGCCGGAGGCGCTCCGCGATCTCCACGTCGCCGCGAACAAGGGAGTCCGGCTCGACGAACCCGAGTGGGCGGAGAGGATCGTGGACGCGGCGAACATGATCGGCGCTCGGGCGATCTTCCTCGACCCGCTCGCCCGCGTGAAGGGCGCGACCGTGGACGAGAACGTCCAGCGCGAGATCGGCCCCGTGCTCGACGCTCTCCGCGATCTTCGGGAGCGGACCGGCGCGGCGGTTGTGTTCGTCCACCACACCCCGCACACTGGCGGCCACCTTCGCGGCTCGTCCGACATCGAGGCGACCTGGGAGTCGAAGCTTTCCGTCTCGCGCGACGAGAACGGCGTCTGCTCCGTCGTCGCCGAGCATCGAGAGGCCGAGTCCGGGCCGAAGCTCCGCTACCGGCTCTCGTTCGACGGGCTGACCGAGAGCGTGAGGCTAACGCTGACCGAGGAGCCGGACGCCGAGGCGAAGCGTCAGGCCGAGCTAGAGGAGCACGTCCAAGCTGTTGATCGGTCGACTCCGGGGCTGACGGCGAACGGGGTCCTCGACGCGCTCAGAGAGGGCGGGATCAAGTTCGAGCGCCAGAAGGCTCTCGCTGCCGTCAGGGCCGTCAGGAGCGCCGAGACGACCGAAACCCTTAGCCCTGCCCTGCCGGAGTCTTCTACCTGGTTCGGAACGCCAGCGAACCACCCCGAACCACCCCCCTCGCGGCTGCCCGGCGGTGGTTCGGCTGCCGGGGCCTCTCTTAAGAGAGCCCGGCGCGAACCACCAGGGCCGGGTGGTTCGGAGCCGTTGCCGCTTCCCGGCGAGTTTCCGTTCGTCGAGTTCTTGCTCGCTCGCCACGAGCACGGGCACGTCACGGACACCGAACGCGACGAGCGGCTCCGGCTGCATAACCGCATCGGCGAGCAGAGGGCATCGTGAGCGGGCTCGCCATCCCCGGCGCGCGCCTAGGCGCGGAATCGGTCGAAATCTCACCTGGCGTCGAGTGGGACGGACGCGGGCTCCGCATCGCCGACACCGTTACCGGCGAGCAATGGGCTGAGATCGTCCTCCGCCTGCTCGACCTCCACGACCGCTTGAAGTGGGCGATAGGCGACGCGCTCTCCTGGGGCGAGCTTCACCGCCCAGAGGCATTCGACGCGATCTTCGACCACGACACGCTCGGCGACCGGTACGAGACGGTCGCGAGCTGGATACGGGTCGCGAGCAGGATTCCGCCCGAGCGCCGGAGGCCGTCGATCTCGTGGTCAGCTCACCGGACCGGGCTGAGGCCGAGGGGCTCGGCTCCAACGCGCTCGAAGCCGAGCTGCGCGGGCACCGGCCGCCACGCCGCGAGCAGATCATCGAAGCGGCGACGGCCGTCTGGATATCAAGCCGAAAGGACGGCGACACCTACGTCACGCCGGGCGCCGTCATGACGCAGCTCGGCACCCTGCTCGACGGGGAAGCCAGGAACATCGAGATAACCCATGTAGTGGCTGCTCCGAAAAACCCGCAGAGAGCGATTCATACCAGCGCGATGTTCGATTTGTTAGAGAGTCGTCTCGGAGAGGTCGTAAGCACCGACGAACTAGTCCGGGTCGGCATCCCGCTCGTTGATCCGGCGAAGGCTTATCGGGCCTGGATGCGTACGGTCGGTCATCCCTGGAGTCCTGGCGGCCAACCCCGCTACATCGAGGATGCTCTGCGTGTTGGGGCGCGCTCGGTCTGCACAAACTCGCTTCGACAACTCTCTAAGCGGACGAACCCGCCGCTGATCGAGCGGCTCGAAAGCGGCTACAGGATGATGAAATGAGCGACGGCGCCTTCACCTTCACCCTGCCACCCGAGATCATCGAGGAGATAATCGAGCAGGTGACGGAGCGGGTGACCGAGCGCGTGGCGGAGGCGAACGACCGCTCCCCCTGGCTCACCGCCGCCGAGTGCGCCGAGCACCTGCACGTTCCGCGCAAAGCCGTCTACAACTGGACGAGCGCGGGCGCGATTCCTCACCGCAAGATCGGGGCGCGCGTGATGTTCCATCGCGATGAATTGGACGCCTGGCTCGATGGCTACCGGGAGGGGCGTTGAACTACCTTGCGGAAGGTAGCTCAGGTGGATTGGCGAGGCTGTCTAGCTCTGGCTCGCTCGTTACCGCGTCCGCCAAGGTCGCGGATGTTGATGACGTTGCGAGCGCCAGGAAGAAACGGCTGCCGCCAGACCGCCATGAAGTTGCTGAAAATCGCGTACGGGTTGCGGATAAGCATGGCGAGAAAGCCCCACCACCCGAGCAGCATCGTTAGCCCCTGGTGCTTGAAAAACAGCCGTCGGCGACACGCCTTGCAGAAGTATCCGGCGTACGTGTGGACCTGGTCGAAGAAGATCAATGCCGTAACGCGGCGGAAGTGCGTGAAGCGCACCTCTCGACGAGTGTCTCCGCACTCTTGGCATCCGAACCCGACCTCCGGGGAGAACGAAACAATCTCTCCAACGCGAGTAACGGTTATCGACCCGTCGGCTCCACAGTCAGGGCACAGTCTCAGCTCGCCCAACCCCCGCAAGCATCCCGCGCAGAGCCGCTCCATCGCAACGGAGACTCTAAGAGGCTCGTGCCACGAATGTCAACCGCTGCCAACGCGATCTTATGACCGGCGAGCCCAAACCAGCAGCCCAAGCCCCCGCCAAGCCCAAGACCCTCGAATGGCTCAAGGCCGTGCCGCTGGGATGACCCTCCGAAACGACCCCGGCCGCATGAGGGCCGAGCGGCTCTCTACTCGCCCGGATGACCTAGCGCGGCCAGTTGGCGATGACCTGAAGCACGAAACCAAGCAACAGGAGGGTGCTGCCGACAACCGCTCGCCGCGACTGGCGCAGTATCTCCCGCACCGGCACGAGTTTGAGGTTCTCCTCAAGCGTGCTTCCCGCCCATCTCGGGACACCCAGCTCGGCCGCCCGTTCCTTCGTCACGATCAGGCCGACCGCAAGGAACACCGCCCCGGCGCTGTCCAGGATCAGGCCGACGACTTTGACCCAGGCCACAGAACTGAGAGGATGAATCCGGCGTCGGACAGGGCCTGCCGACCCTCGCGACCTTCGACCTCGCGAAGTGCTCTCGGAACGTAGGCTGCATGCGACCCCGCGAGCGTTTCCAGCGGATTTCCAGGCCCGGCAACGTGCCTGCATATCGCCGCTTTTCTCGTGGCCGGGTTGCTGAGGTAGCAGCCGGTCAGGTCGTGTAGAGTGGGGGAGTCAAAGTCAATGGGGCGGCACCGCGACAACGGCCCGCCCCCGGCACAGGGAGGTAACGTCCCCATGCAAGATCACACTACCCAGCAACCGCCGCGCCGAACGAAGGTGAAGGATCGGCGTGGCCTCTACTACCGCGATCTTCCTGGCGGCCGTCGCCGCTATGAGATCACGTATCTCGACAGCGATGGACGACGCCGCTGGGAGGTTGTCGAGGGCAACCTCCGCGATGCGGAGGCGAAGCTCGACAGCATCAAAGACCGGAGGCGCAAGGGCGAGCGGGTCGCCCCGACGAAGGCGACGTTCACTGACGTGGCGAACGCCTGGCTCGACGGGCAGGCCCAGCTCCGGCCCAAGACGATCCGCACGTACAGATGGGCACTCGACGTGCACGTGATCCCCAGGCTCGGCAGGCTCCGCATCGCCAGCGTCAACGAGGACGACGTAGCCGGGTTGATCTCGGGGATGGTGGCGGCGGGGTACAGGCCCTGGACGATCAGGGCCGTGCTGACGCCGCTCTCACGAGTGCTCGGGCACGCGGCAAGACGGGGGATGATCGCGAGCAACCCCGTCCGCAAGCTAGAGGTAGGAGAGCGGCCAGCACTGCGGCGTGGGGAAATGCGCATCCTGACCCGCGAGGAGATCGGCAAGCTGCTCTCGAAGGCCGATCCGCCCTACAGGCCGATCCTGGCAACCGCCATCTTCACTGGCCTTCGACTCTCGGAACTGCTCGCGCTCCAGTGGAGTGAGATCAGCTTCGGGGATGGCACCGTGCACGTCCGCAAGCAGCTCGACGGGAAGGGGAACCGCGTTGACCCCAAGACGCCGCAGGCGATCCGTGACGTGGTAATGATGCCGAGCCTGGCGAAGGTGCTGCGCGAGCACAAGCTGGCGAGTCTCTACAAGCGCCCGACAGACTTCGTGTTCGCCAGCGCGACCGGCGGCCCGCTCGACGGACGCAACGTCTCGCAGCGGGGCAAGGACGAGGCGATCAAGAGAGCGAAGCTGGAGGCCGATGGTCAGCCTCGGTTGACCATGCATCAGCTAAGGCACTCGTTCGCGTCACTCCTGATCGCGCAGGGGGCGAACGTCACCTTCGTCTCTCGGCAACTTGGACACGTCGATCCGAGCATCACGTTGAAGGTGTACGCGCACCTGTTCGATGGGGCCGAGCACGCGCAGCGGGCAAGCGATCTCCTGGAGGCTGGCTTTGGAAATCTCTTGGAAACCTCCCACGGGAACCAGGGGGAAAACGAGAGTGCCGCCGACGGCACCGAAGTGGCTCCGCTACGCGAAATCGGAGTCAGCGGGAACTAGCAGGAACGACCCCGGGGCGCTTGCCATGCAGAAGGTCGTGGGTTCGAGTCCCATCATCCGCTCTAGAAAGCTCTGCTCGACAGGGTTTTTGTTGCCTCCATCTGAAACCCGGGCAGTCAAGAGGTCGCCGCTGGTGCCCATTTGTACCCACTCGAGGGCCCGTTCGTGCGCTTCCTTGAGGGCCAGCCCGCAGAGGGTTGACCGCGCGAACCATGCTCGACGAGGGCAACGGAGCGGGGCCGGCGCGAGGATTCTCTCGCGCCGGCCCCGGCCTTGCCTAGCTCATCAGCACCCCGGGAGCTTGAAGCTGGCGATTCGCGTCTGCCAGCCGGCGGTCGAGGAGAGCTGACCGGCCAGGGTGTAGTACTCGTTCACGTACCAGAACGTGCAGTCGTCGACCGGGTCGACCGTCATGTCCGTGTAGTCGCCCCAGCGCGAGTTCGTCGTCCTCTGGACGCCCGAACCGTCGATGATCGTTCCTTCGCCCAGCGTCATCTGCCCGAGCGGGTCGCCGGCGAGGCGGCCCGTGTAGCGGATGCCGGGAAAGACGGTGGTCCCGTTGACGACGCTGTACCCGAGACCCATGTCACCCTTCTTGTCCTGGGCGATGCTTCCCATCCAGCGGTGGACTCCGTCGTTTGGTGCGTACGTGCCTTGCTGGTAGAGGGAGTACGTGCCGCCCGTGCGCCGGATCTCGTACCAGCGGACGCCGGCGACGCCCGGAAGGGCCTCGACGGACTGGTTGGTTACGAGCGACTCGTAGTTCTTGAAGTTCCGGTAGGCGAGCCGGAATGTCGGCCGCTGCCGGTACGAGAGGATGTCGAGGAAACGGCTCCCGTCCGTGATGCCGGGCTGCGGCAGGCAGTCTCGGGAGCTCGGAGGAAGCGAACCGGGAACAACGCCGCACGGGAAGATCGAGTCGAAGGGCGCCGTCGTGAGCTGCGTGTTCAGCGTCAGCGATGCGATCGGCGTCGACCGCCACTTCACGTTGAGGTCCCAGATGTTGAGCGCGTCGGACGTCGCGCCGTAAGAAGCGTTGTCGTCCTGTGTCCCGACGATCGGAATCGCGGTGTCGGTCTTAGGCTTCTGCTTCCCGTCGATGTCCGCCGGCAGCAGCCCGTCGCCTACGAGCGGCAGCATTCCGGGAGCGTTGCCGTCGAGGAAGAAGCTGACGGCCCGCGCGGGCTCGCCGTTCACCATCTTGTTCTTCTCCAGGGCGTACACGCCGATTCCGTACTCGATCGTCGGGCCGAACTCACGTGTCGTGAGGACGTAGGCGTCCGTCCAGACGCCGTACTTCGGGTAGTCCGGGAAGAACTGGAGGTTCTTCGTCTCGAAGGCGTACCGGTAGTAGCTTCCTGTCGGGTCGCCGGTCGTCGAGACCGCGACGCAGTTCCAGAACGGCTTGCTCGGATCGTCGAGCCCGCTCGTGGTGAACTGCGAGAGGATCCAGCGGTCGGTGATCTGGTCGTAGACGACGACCGGATCGCCTGACGGATCGGTGCAATCCGGCACGGCGAACCCGCTCCACAGCGTGCCCGTGTCGACCGGACCGAGCAGCTTGTTGCCGCTCTTGTCGTAGACGGCAAAGACCAGGTTGATCATCTCGACGTAGTTGTTCGGCCCGACCTCCCCGTTCGGGTCGGGCGGGTTCACGCGGAAGTTGAAGATGTTGAAGTTGTCCTGGTTGCTCAGCCCCTCGAAGTTCTGCTGAGTCGAGGGGATCGTCGCGGGCAGCAGCGCCGACTGCAGGGCGCCGTCGCTCGAATACCGACCGTCCCCTGCGGAGATCGGCCCCCGGTCGGGCTCGTTCGCCGGGTCCTCCGCGGCAGGAGCCGTCCTGCCCAGCGCCAGGTCGCGGAGTGGCGGCGAGACGTCGTGCGCTGCGTCCATCGTGACTCTGGGCGTCAGGTTCGCCCCCGGCTGTGCGCTCGGCGTGACTCCCGCCGAGCCGGCGTTCGCAGCGCCTGCGCCCATCGCCGCCGCCAGAAGCCCAGCGAGAATTGCGAGCGCCCCGGCCAGCTTGAGCCTGCGGGGCGCGAAGGTTGAAGCTCCGTGCATCGTGTGCCCTCCTCTAGTCGCCAGTACGATCGGCGCGACTTTACGCCTTCGGCTGTGTGACTTCAACCCGTGAACGGCGCTACAGTTCGGACCGTGCGTGTGGCAGCCGTCGGGCTGGTCGCTCTGGTGCCGATGTTCACGTTCGCCGGGGCGGCCGTTGGAGGACACGTCTCCGGTCTCCGCGGACTGGTGATGCAAGGACCGACGAGGCCGGTCTGCCGCGCCGACGATCCGTGTGAGGAGCCGGCCCGCGGGATCCTCCTTCAGTTCAGACGTGGCGGGAAGGTGGTCACCGAGGTGAAGACGACGAGGACGGGCACGTACTCCGTCAGGCTGAGGGCGGGCTCCTATGCCGTGACGGCGCCCCGACGCCGGGTCGGGACGGGGCTGACTCCACGCGTCGTGCGAGTACCCCGAGGACGGATCGCCCGAGTTGACTTCTATCTAGACACCGGGATTCAGTAACCGGGCGCTCGGAGGCTGACGGCGAGGAGAGAGCGGACGGCGGGGAAGCCCGCTGGAAACGGTGGGTTGCCTTTCAGTCAGCGCTCACGAATGAGCCCAGAGCACGACCAGGCCTCCGGCACCTAGGACTGCGCCGACCGCGATCAGGGCGACCGCGGCCGGCCCGAGCTCTCCGCCGCGCGCGGCCGACCGCGGGGGTGCCACGGCGACAGTCCTCGGGGCAGAGCGGTGGACGTAGCGCGCCGTTGCAGCACCCAGGGGATCCGGATTCAGAAGAAAGCTCCGGTACTGACGGACGCGTGCGAGCTGGAGGGAAGCCTCGATGGCGTGTCTGAGCAATCGCCGCCCGTCCAGCCGCCGCTTCGAGCGAATCGCCTGGGCCCAGCTGTGGCGGGCCGGAGGGCGAAGCTCTTCGACCGGGACGAGAAGCGACACTGTGAGCTCGAGCCGCGGACCGCGCACGCCCGCCGCCCTGCCCCGCAGGTGGATGCGCCGGTCGAGCGGCCGGGATCCCCCGAGCACGGTTGCGAAGGTCGTCTGACCCCCGAGAACGCTGCCCACAGCGAAGCGAAGCCGCCCGGTCACCCGCAGCGGAGCGTCGGCCACCATATGCACGTTTGGGGTCAGGCCCTTGACTGCGACAACTGGGTCCCGGTGGCGGGCTCGACGTCCCGGACGGGTGCCGGGATCGTGATCCGGTAATCCGCGGTTTGATGAAGGACGAGCCGCTGGGTCACCTCGACCGAGACCACCGATCCGTGCTCGTCAACGCCCACGTCGATCCGCTCGTGACTCTCGACTGGAGGTCGGAAGACGTTCGGAAACGAGATCGTCGCGGTCAGCGGCGGCGATTGGCTCAAGGGAAAGGCCGGCGTCGGAAACAACACGAGCTGGCGCGCCGCGGCGGGCCCCGCCGTAAGGGCGGCCCCAGCGATCACGAGCCAGAGAGCCGAGACCCTCACGGCCCGATCTGGGAGATCACCGGCAGCGTGGCCGACAAGGGGGTCGTCCTTCACGGGCTGGTACGTCATGTCGTGGAAGCGCGCGAAGTAGACGTCGTCGTCGACCCCGACGAGGCGATGCGTGCGGCGCTGCGCGTGGCCATCTCCGCCATCAGAGGACGCGGCGACCGGCGGGCACGCGTCGCGAGATCTGACATCGCCAGTCCGTGACGTAGCCCGCGCCTCCGTGAGCCCGGTGCGCTATCGCAGGTCGATTGATGAGGTGATCGTCCACTGCTTCCGCGGCGACGTGACGCCGCCGGAGGTGAACCACGCGATCGCGGTCCGGCGGTCGAGCGGCAGCCTCCGGTTTGAGCGCACCGACGACCCCTACCAATGGGTCCTGCCGACCGGGAAGCTCGAGCTCGTCCATATCGAAGGGATCTACGTCGCCGCTGTCGCCTTCACCGGCCACGGCTGGGAGATCATCGACGCAGAAAAGTGACAACCACTTGTAAGTTGCTGTGCTAGGATGAGAGCGTGGCGAGAGGCGGGAAGACGGACACGGCGACGCAGGCTGTACGCCGACGTCAGATGCGGGCTGCCGACGTGTCGCCGGAGCTCGAGGATCGCCTTGAGCACGCTCGTGTTCTGCGCGATCCGCGCGTGCGGGCGCTTTGGCCGAGGCTGGAGCCGCGTCAGCAGCGGATTGTTCTCGACCCGAGCAAGACCGTTGGTCACCGCTACCCGCTCACGAGCGGCGAGGTCGCTGAGCTGACCGGCATGTCCGACCGGCAGGTCCGCTACTGGGCCGACCACGGGCTGATCGTGCACTGGCGAAAGGGGAGCCGGCGCCTGTTCGAGACCGTCGGGCTCATCACCGCGTTCTCGATCGCGAACGCGACCCAGCACGAGCTTCAGTTCTACCGGGGCGTAATGGAGGAACCGGTCGACAAGCTCGCCGCGAAGCTCGGGATTCTGACCAGCCTGCTCGCGTCCCGGCTCGAAGGCATCGACTCGAGCGAGGCAAGGACGCTCACCGCACCGCTTGACGAGCTGGCTCGGCGCTGACCCTCTGCGTCAGCGATCGAGTCCTCGAGTACCCTCCGGGCATGGAGTTGCACGTTGCCTTCGAGCCCGACGAGGACGGTTGGGTGCGTGGACCATCGAGGAGCTGCCCGGCGTGATCACCTGCGCTCCGACGCTCGATCAGGCGCGGGAGCTCATCCGCGATGCGCTCGACGAATGGCTCGCGACGCTCACCTCCACCGAGCGCGCGACCGTCGGCTCCCAGGCGACTCGCGAGACGCTCACCCTCAGCGTCGCGTAGCAACGCCGATCACCGACCCAGCTCGAGTTCGCGGCCTCGGTGTTGCGGGTCTCGCTCGCGCGTGAGGTCTCGCCGGAGCGACCGGGTCGGCTCCTCGTGTTCGCGGGCAAGCGTGGGTAGTTGTCGAGCCCTGAGCTGGGTCAGTTTCGCGTGCTGTTGGTCGGCGAGCCGGAGCGCGGTTCGTTGGAGGGCGATCTCCGTCTGGAGTTCGAGGCGTCGGCTGCGGCGGTTGCGCCAGCCGAGGTGCTTGAGCTCGTGCTGGGCGGCCATGCCACCGGGTTGTTCGACCTCGGCGGCGAGCTGCAATGGGCGCGCGAGGACGTCGGCCCGCAAACGCGATGGACAGTCTGCCCGCTCGTCGTCGCGGTCGGCGCTCCTCGAGCCTCGCGGTCGAGCTCGGCCGGGATCGCGGGGTGACGCTCTGCGGCTTCGTCCGCGACGGCCGCGTGAACGTCTACTCCGAATCGCGCTGCGTCGAGGCGTAGTCGCGCCGCTCGACATGCTCGAACCCGCCCGCCGGCGTCCGCCGCACCACCTGTCCCGTCCACCCGCGCAGCGGATGGACCTCTCGTGCGGCGAGCTCGCGGCACACACTGCGAGTGGCAAAGAAGACGAGCACCGGGAGCACGATTGCGGCAATCCGGAAGATCCAGAGTTGCTGGTCGTACGGGATCTGGAAGTGGACTGCGAGCTGGTCGGCTGAGCCGGCGAGGAAGAGCAGAGCGACGAAGGTGAAGAGCGCGGCGATCAGCGCGCTTCGGACGGGAGCGTCACGCGGCCGGTCGAGCAGGTCGTGGCGCGCGCGATCGCCGGTGAAGCGGCGTTCGAGCGCTGGCCAAGCGTAGAGCAGGGCGAAGACGAGCGACGGGAAGAGAATGCCGCCGAAGAAGGGGTTGGGCGCGATCGTGTACCCGGCGATGTGGATCTCGAGGGGCGGCATCAGGCGTAATGCGCCGAGCAGCCAGCCCATGTACCAGTCGGGCTGGGCCCCGTTCGTGGACAGGTACGGCTCGTACGGCCCCCACTGCCAGACCGGGTTGATCTGCACCAGCCCGCCTAGCAGGAAGAGGACGGACGTGACCGCGAGCATGAGCCCGAACGCGCGTAGCGCGTAGCCGGGCCACAGCGGCACACCGACGACGTTCCGCTCCATCCGTCCCGGGCCCGGGAACTGGGAGTGCTTCTGCCGAGCGACGATCGCCAAATGGACCGAGATGAGGATTGCAATCAGGATCGGGAAGATGAAGACGTGGGCGATGTACAGGCGCGACTCGAACGCGCCTGTGCCCGGAAACTCGCCGCCCCAGAGCCAGACGCCCAGCCAGCCGCCGACGATCGGCACCGAGACCAGCACGCTGTAGGCGATCGCGAGCCCCATCCCCGAGAGCAGGTCGTCGGGGAGCGAGTAGCCGGCGAAGCCCTCGATCAGCGCAACGGCAAGCAGAGTCAGGCCCACGAAGACGTTGATGTCGCGCGGCTTGCGGAAGGCGCCGGTGAAGAAGATCCGCAGCATGTGCAGGACGATGGCGACGGAGAAGACGTTCGCCGCCCAGTGGTGCGTCTGGCGGATGAGCAGCCCGCCCTTCGTGTCGAGCGAGATTTCGAGCGTCGAGAGGTAGGCCTTGGTCATGTGCGCCCCCCGCAACGGGGCGTAGGGCCCCTGATAGACGACATGCGAGTAGCTCGGCTCGAAGAAGAAGCTGAGGTAGATGCCGGTGCCGACGAGGACGATGAACGCGTAGAGGACGATCTCTCCGAGGAGGAACGACCAGTGATCCGGGAAGATGTAGCGCAGCGTCTTCTTCAGGAGCGACGAGCTGCCGAGGCGCTCGTCCAGCCAGGCGACGGTTGCGCGGATCATCTGCGCACCCCCCACCAGGAGGGGCCCACGCGGCCGGAGAAGTCGCCGCCGGCGACGAGCCGGCGCCGCTCGTCGATCTGAAGCGGTAGCTGCGGAAGCGGGCGTCCGGCCGGGCCGAAGATCCGGTCCCCGCCGCGGAGCACGTCGAAGGTCGAGTAGTGGCACGGGCAGACCAGCGCCGGCCCGGGCGAGTTCGGCGCATAGAGCGGATAGCGGAAGAGCGAGATCGCGCAGGCTGCGTGCGTGCAGATCTTCGAGAAGGCCATGATCCCCTCCGGCGCCCAGCCTGAGCGCTCGGGCGGGAGCCGGAGCTGCTCCGGCAGGACTCTGACGACGACGACCGGCGAAGCGAGCGCCTCCTTGTCCGCGTCCTGCGGGAAGGCCGTGCGAAAGCTGCCGACCTCGAGGTCGTCCGCGAGAATCGGTACGTCGTCGACGTCGACGAGCAGCCGCCCGCGCCGCCAGGGCGACTCCGCCAGGAGCTCGCTCGCGTCCGGGCCAAGCGAGACGAGCGGAATGACGAGCGCCCCGGCGAGCGCGACCCCTGCCCCGCCGGCCGCCGTCGCAAGCAGTCGCTTGCGCGTGATTCCCTCGACCGGCCCCTCGAGCGCCTCGATCGCCTCCGCCTGCTTCTCCGGCTCGGCGAGCCGCGGCCGCTCCTCGACCGCGATCTCGAGCGGCACGATCGCCTTGCCGGCGATCACGGCGGCCGCCGCCGCGAAGGCGAATGCGAGCCCGATCGTGAGCCCGAGCAGCTGAGTGTTTGCGCCGGCGAAGTAGGCGGCGACGAATGCAATCGCCCCCGCGACGGTGAGGCAGAGCAGGGCGAGGACGAGCAGTTCCGCGCGCCGAGCGCTCATTCCTTGTTCCTCTCGCCGATCAGCCGGACGACCAGGAGCAGCACGAGTCCGGCGATCAGCCAGGCGACCATTCCCTCGGGGACGGGCCCGATCTCGAAGATCCCCCAACCACCCCTGTTGTCGGGGTGGTTGGTCGAGTTGACGTAGAGGATGATCGAGGCGAGCGTCTGGTCGGAGATCTGTTTCTTGTTGAAGGTCGGCATCAGGAACGGGCCGAGCCGGACGGCCTCGGCGATCTGAGTCGGAGTCGCCTCGCGCAACGGCGGCGCGAACCCGCCCGTGATCGCGCCGCCGCGCGCGACCACCTGATGGCAGCCGGCGCAATTGGTGGTGAACGCGCGCAGCCCCTCGTTGATCTTCCCCTGCGAGACGTCGATCTTCGGGATCGGCGGGCCGCCGAGCGAGCCGATATACGCGACGAGATCGTCGATCTCGGCCCGTGGGTAGGCGGGCTGAGTGCGCTCCGGCTCCGAGCCGGGATTGTCGAGCGGCATGCGCCCGGTCGAGAGGTAGAAGTGGGCCGCGAGCGCGCCCACACCGTGCAGGTCGGGGGCGACTCCCGGCGTGCCGCGAGCTTGGAAGCCGTGGCAGGTCGAGCACCCGTCGACGAAGAGCGCTCTGCCGCGGGAGACGGAACCACCCTGGGCCGACGGAACCGCGACCGCTGTCGCGGCGAGCGCGAGGAGGAGCGCGAGCGACCTCGGTCTCATCGTCCGTACGCCTCTCGTGCGAGCGCGCGCCGCTCTTCCCGCTGCAGCCACTCCCACACGCTCAGGACGAGCAAGGCCACCATCAGCAGCGAGCTGACCACCCACATGACGCTCCCGGCGGCGTGCTGCTGGGCGAGGCTGTAGCTCGCATACCACTGGGTGTCTGACGTGAGCAGGACGATCCCGAGCGCTCCCATCGCCGGCATCGCGAGTAGGACGTACAGCGGTCGCGCCGGCCCGTCGAGCCGGATGGGCCGCCCGAGCACGGGCCACCAGAAGAGGAGCGCGCTCCCGATGTCGAGCGCGTGCTCGCAGGCGTGCACCCAGGACCGCTCGACCGCGAGCTCGTAGAACCCGGTCAGGTGCGTCGCCCACTGGATGCCGACGAACAGCGACCATGCGAGGAGTGGGTTGGTGAGCAGGCGCAGCCCGCGAAACAGCCGGCGGGCCGCCGGGGCCGGCAGCGTCCGGAGCACCGTCTCGAAGGGGGCGCCGAGAACGAGCAGCGGCGCCGCGACCATCGTCAGCACGAGGTGCTGAAGCATGTGCGCCGTCAGCGACCGGTCGCTGATCGAGTCGGCCCAGGGGGTGATCGACGCGACGATCGCGAGCAGTCCGGCGAGGAAGGCCGCTCTCCTCATCGCTGCCGCTCCGCGCGAAGCTCGCGCGCGACTCCGCCGAGCGCAACGAGGATGATGCCTCCTCCGATCAGTACGAGCCAGAGACCGAAGAGGGCGCCGTTCACCATCGCCGCGACGCCGAGCGCGAGGAGGACGACCGAGAAGCTGAGATCGGGCAACAGGCGGACCCCCTCGTGGCGCCGCCGGCGGGCGAGCAGGAAGAGCCCGAGCAGCCACGCCGCGGTCGCGAGTCCGGCCGAAAGCGCCCACGGCAAGTAGCGGTCGGGACGCCAGACCGCCTGGACGGCTGCGAGCGTGGAGAGCCACGCGGCCCACGCCAGGACGGGGACGAACGGACGGCTCATCGGCTCTCCCGCAGGTCGAGGAGAGGCGCGTAGGACCGGATTGGCGGCAGCGAGTCGAAGTTGTGCCGGGGCGGGGGAGAGGCCGTCGCCCACTCGAGCGTGTGGCCTTCCCAGGGGTCCGGCCCCGCCGGATCGGGCCGTCTGAGCGACAGAACGAGGTTGACCAGGAAGACGAGGGTCGAGAGCGCGATCAGGAACGCGCCGACCGTTGAGACGATGTTCCAACCCTCGAAGCCGGACGAGGGGCTGTAGTCGGCGATTCGCCTCGGCATTCCGTCGTAGCCGAGGATGTGCATCGGGAAGAAGGTCACGTTCGCGCCGATCGCCACCAGCCAGAAGTGCAGCTTCCCGAGCCCCTCGCGCAGGAAGACGCCGGTGACCTTCGGAAACCAGTAGTAGAGCCCCGCGAAGAATCCGAACAGGCTGCCGGCGAAGAGTGTGTAGTGGAAGTGCGCCACGACGAAGAACGAGTCCGTGACGTGGTAGTCGATCGGAGGAGAGCCGAGCATCACGCCGGTCAGGCCGCCGATCAGGAACTGAAGTAAGAAGGCCAGCGCGAAGAGCATCGGCGTCCGTAACAGGATCGAGCCGCCGATCATCGTCCCCACGAGGTCGAAGTACTCGATCCCGGCGGGCACGATCAGCGCGGTCGACGTGAGGGCGAAGTACTGGTTCGTCGATTGCCCGGTGGCGAACATGTGGTGGGCCCAGACGCTCATCGACAGCCCGGCGAACAGAAGCAGCGAGATCACCATCGCCTGGTAACCGAAGAAGCGCCGTCGCGAAAAGACGGCGATGACCTCGCCGACCGCCCCGACGAAGGGGAAGAACATCACGTACACGACCGGGTGACCGTAGAACCAGAACAGGTTCTGGTAGGCGATCGGCCCGCCGGCCGAGTCGAAGATGCCGACCCCGTGCCGGTCGAGGTAGAGGAGCACCATCGCGACGATCAGGACGGGAAAGGCCATCACGACCATCAGGCAGGTGACGGCCATCGACCAGGAGAAGACCGGGATCCGCAGCATCGTCATTCCGGGCGCGCGCAGTCGCAGGATCGTGAGCAGGACGCACCACCCCAGGAGGATCGCGCCGGCCGTCGCGAGGATGACGCCGAAGATCCATAGATCCATCCCGACTCCAGGCGACCGCTCAGAGCCCGAGAGCGGGTAGTACGCGGTCCAGCCTGCGCGAGCGGCGCCGTGCTGCGTACCGAAGCCTGTGATCATCGTCAGGCCGCCGGAGACGATCAGCCACATGCCCAGCAAGGCGAGACGCGGCGCGGCGATCTCGGCGGCTCCGACCTGGAGCGGGACGAAGTAGACCCCGGCCGCGAGCGCGAGCGGCACGACGAAGAGGTAGACCATTACCGAGCCGTGCATCGTGAAGAGCTGGTTGTAGGTGTCCTGCGAGACGAGCTGCAGGCCCGGAGTGGCAAGCTCCGAGCGAATCACGAGGGCGAGGATCCCGCCGATCAGGAAGTAGACGAAAGCGACCGCGCCGAGGGCGACGCCGATTCGCTTGTGGTCGGTCGAGCCGATCCAATCCAGCAGGCCGGGCCGGGAACGCGGAGCTTCGGCGACCGTCGTCACGCGTGCTCCTTGCGACGCTGTTCGGCGATCCAGGCGCGGAAGCGCTCCTGGGTCACGACGAGGACGTGGAAGGTCATGTCGGAGTGCCGGAGGCCGCAGAACTCGGCGCAGCGGCCTGTGCTTTCGCCCAGCTGGTCGAACACGAGGTCGAAGCGCGTCGTGCGATTCGGGAAGGCGTCACGCTTGAAGCGCTCGCTCGGAATCCAGAACGAATGGATCACATCATGTGACGTGGCCGAGAGCTCGACGGTCTTGCGCGTGGGGACCACGAGCGTCGGGGGGTTGTCGCGTGTGCCGACGACCCTCACCCCGAGATCGGGATAGGTGAAGCGCCACTGCCACTGGAACGCGACGATGTCGACGCGCAGGCCTGGACGGGACGACACCGCGTCCACGTGCGACTCCTTGATGAAGGTCGCCGAGACGAGCACGGCGGCTACACAGGCGAGGAGGACGGCGTAGACGAGCTCGACGATCCTGGCCTCGCGCCGGCTGCTCGATCCCTTGCCGGCTCGCCTTCGGTAGCGGACGATCGCGAACAGGACCAGCGCAAAAACGATCGCGGCAACGGCGGCCGTGACCGGGAGGTAGAGCGAGAAGAGATCCCTGAACTCCTCTCGCGTGTCGGTCAAGGGCGCCCTCTCTCCGTTCTCGCTCGCCGCGCGTCGGACGGCGCGAGTCTATTCGCTAGTAGTCGTAGCTGACCTCACCAGTCTCGACGAGGCGGCGCTCGCCGCCGACGTCGAGCTCGAGACGTCCCGAGTGGTCGATGCCGACCGCACGGCCGCCGACCCCGTCGACGGACACCTCCCGGCCGCGCAGGAAGTCCCGCGCGCCGATTTCGTCGGAGAGCGCAGCGAGGCCGGCATCGCGCCAGCGGTCGTAGAGGCGCTCGAGCTGCAACAGGAGCGAACCGAGCAGCGCGGGGCGGTCGTGGGCGTGACCCGTGAGCGAACGCAGCGAGCCCGGCGGCTGTCTCGCGTCGGGCGGCAGCTGGTCCCCGGTCTGGTTGACGTTGATCCCGATCCCGAGCACGACGAGGGTTTCGCGCAGCTCTCCGAGCACACCCGCGACCTTGCGCCCTTCCAGCATCACGTCGTTCGGCCACTTGATCCGGGCGGCAAGATCGGTTGCGCCCTCGATCGCCTCGGCCGCGGCGACCGCGCCGACGAGCGTCAGCTCCGGCGCCGGCCGCTCGGGCGGCGGCCGGAGCGCGATCGAGCAGTGGACCGACGTGCCGGGCGGCGCGTGCCAGCCCCGGCCGAGGCGGCCTCGTCCGGCGGACTGGAACTCGGTGACGGCGACCGTCCCTTCGGCCGCGTCCCGGGAGACGAGCAGCTGGGTCGACTCGCACTCGGGCTCGTAGATGTACGGCTGGCCGAGGCGGCCCCCGAGGTGTGGTTCGACGGCCTCTGGTACAAGCGTGTCGTGCAACGGTTTAGGATCGTAGACTCGGTGGTCGCGCAAGGCAGAACGGTGATGGAGAGGTAGGGACCGATCGCAACCGTCCTCTGTGTCCTCTACGACGATCCGGTGAGCGGGTATCCGCCGCCGTACGCGCGCGAAGACGTGCCGAAGATCGAGCGCTACCCGGGCGGGCAGACCGCGCCGACGCCCGAGCGCACCGACTTCACCCCCGGCGAGCTACTCGGGAGCGTGTCCGGAGAGCTGGGGCTGCGGCCGTTTCTCGAGGACCTGGGGCACCGATTGATCGTGACATCCGACAAGGACGGGCCGGACTCGGTCTTCGAGCGAGAGCTGCCCGAAGCGGAGATCGTGACCTCGCAACCCTTCTGGCCGGCGTACTTGACTGCAGAGCGGATCGCGAAGGCACCCAACCTGAAGCTCGCAGTGACCGCGGGCATCGGCTCGGATCACGTGGATCTCCAGGCTGCGATGGAGCGCGGACTCACTGTCACCGAGGTCACCTACTCGAACAGCATCAGCGTCTCCGAGCACCTCGTGATGATGATCCTCGCGCTCGTGCGCAACTACATCCCCTCTCACCAGGTGGTGCTCGAAGGAGGCTGGAACATCGCCGACTGCGTCTCGCGGTCGTACGACCTCGAAGGGATGCAGGTCGGCACGGTCGGTGCAGGCCGGATCGGCTCGGCCGTGCTGCGGCGGCTGAAGCCGTTTGACGTCGTCCTCCATTACACGGACCGACACCGCCTGCCGGGGGAGATCGAGAAGGAGCTCGGCGTCACGTATCACCCAACCGTGGAGTCGCTCGTTCGGGCCTGCGACGTCGTGACGATCAACGCGCCCCTCCATCCCGAGACCGAGCACCTGTTCGACGCGGCGCTGATCGGTCAGATGAAGCGCGGTGCATACCTCGTCAACACCGCCCGCGGCAAGATCTGCGACCGAGACGCGGTCGCGAGGGCATGTGAGACCGGGCAGCTTGCCGGCTATGCGGGAGATGTCTGGTTCCCGCAGCCTGCTCCGAAGGATCACCCCTGGCGGACGATGCCCAACCACGGGATGACGCCTCACACTTCCGGGACGAGCCTCTCCGCGCAGGCTCGGTACGCCGCGGGGGTCCGGGAGATCCTGGAGTGCTGGTTCGACGGCCGGCCGATCCGCGAGGAGTACCTGATCGTCGACGGCGGTGAGCTCGCTGGGGCGGGCGCGCACTCCTACAGCGCAGGTGATGCCACGAGCGGGTCGGAGGAGGCCGCGCGGTTCACGGCCGGCTGATCGACGCGACGTGAGCCTGAGGCCTAAAGCTTGTCCGCGTACTCCTTGTACTCGCGCTTGACTCGCTCGTCCGTGCCGAGAAACGCATGCTTCGACATGTCTGGTATGCGCCAGGCGCAGTCGGCGAGGGTCTCGCCATCGAGTGCGGCCAGCGCCTTGGGACTGCCGAAACGCCGGCTCGCCCCGCCCACGAGCAGGACGCCGCTGAACGGGGTCATGCGGCGAGCGTAGTCGCTGCTACTTGAGCCAGGGCTTGAGAAAGCGCTCGATCTCGCGGCAGCTCCGCGGTGTCTCGAGCCGTCCGCGGACGGTCTTCCCTTCGATCACGACGAGGGTCGGGACCTGCTCGATGCCGAAGCGCGCGAACCTCTCGGGATAGTCCTCGCGCGGGATCCAGGAGCTCGCGGCCAAGATCGCCAACTCGCCCGGCGCTTCCAGCCGCGGCGGCAAGAAGTCCGGCAGCGGCAGCTCTCGCCCCAATTCGAGCCAGGGCGGCACGACCGCCCAGAAGAAGGCCGCCGGACGCAAGGGCGGCAAGGCGATCTCGGTGAAGATCTAGGGCCTCAGGCTCCACCACGGAGTCGGCATACTGGTTCCGTGCGCCTGCTCGGAGCCACCGGAGCCGTGGCGGCGGGGGTTGCTCTCGGGCTCGCCTCCTTCGCGTCGCCCGCCTCGGCGCACGGGTTCTCGGCCCCGGTGGCGAACGGCCTCCGGGCGGCCAAGGCGCCCCTCTCGCAGCTCGAGCAGGTGGGCGAGCGCCGCAGCTTCGGCGCCACGTTCGTTCGCGTCCGGCAGGAGGTCGGCGGGATCCCGGTGCTCGGCGCCGGCGCGACGCTCAGCCGGTCGAGCACCGGCGACGACCTGCTCCTCGACCACACGCGCGCCGACGTGGCGCGTCCACCGGCCGCCCGCGTCTCGAAAGCAGCCGCGACGGCTGCTGCGCGGCGCGCCGCGCACGTCCGCGCTCTTCGAGCCGCGATCCAGGCCGGGCTCGCGATCCTTCCCGACCGGACGGGAGGACGGCTCGTCTGGCGCGTCGTGCTCCCGTCGGCCCGCCCGCTCGCCGATTTCGAGGTGCTCGTGGACGCGCGTACCCGCGCGGTCGTCCGCATACGCGACGTCGTCAAGCACGCCGGCGGCGACGCGCTGGTCTTCGATCCGAACCCGGTCGTCGAGCAGGGATCCCGCGCCGGTCTCGTCGACAACGGCAACGCCGACAGCCCCGCGCTGGATGCTCTCTATCGGCACGTCACGCTGGTGGACCTCGACCCCGCGGGCTGCCTGACCGGCGCCTGGGTCAACGCTCGGCTTCCGATCGGCCAGCTGTGCCCGGCCGGGAGAGACTTCGGCTCGATCAGGCGCGCCGACCCCTGCAACTGCTTCGAGGCGGTGATGGCGTACTTCCACATCGACCGGATGCAGCGCTACCTCCAGAGCCTCGGCTTCTCCGACGTGGTGCACCGGCCGATCCCGGTCAACCTCCACGCCACCTCGGCCGACAACTCGTTCTACAGCGGCGCGACGGGCACCCTCAACTTCGGCGACGGCGGCGTCAACGACGCCCAGGACGCGGACGTGATCGATCACGAGTACGGCCACGCGATCCAGGGGAGCCAGTCCCCCGGCTTCGGCGAGACGACCCAGGGCGGCACGATCGGCGAGGGCTGGGGGGACTACTGGGAAGCGGCCCAGTCCGCCAACCAGGGCGCTTCCGACCAGTTCAACGTCTGTTTCGCCGAGTGGGACACGAGCGCCGTCAAGGCCGACGCGCTCCCGTGCCTGCGCCGGCTCGACCTCCAGTGGACACTTCAGCAGGCCTACCGTGAGTGCAACGGCGACGAAATTCACTGCGTCGGCCAGGCGTGGTCGAACATGCTCTGGACGATCCGGAAGACGCTCGGGGGCACGGCGGCCGACAGGCTGATCGTCCAGTCGCAGTTCAGCTACACGACGACGTCCGGCTTCGCCGATGCGGCGCGGGCGCTGCTGTTCGCCGACCGGCAGCTGAACGGCGGTGCGAACCAGGCCTTCCTGGCGAGCCTGCTCGTCGGCCGCGGGTTCGTCACCGACCAGCAGCTCGACGACCAGCCGATCGGTGCCCATGCGCTGGCGGTGCCGGCTCGAGCGTCGGGGCACGTCGACTTCGTGTCAGACGAAAGGGACGTCTATGCGCTCGAGCTGAAGAAGGATCACGGTGTCGTCTTCCACGTGACGTCACCTGGCGGCGGCGTGTTCCTGGAGCTCGCGCTGTATCCGCCCGCGACGGGGCGCATCGAGGACGTCACCGCCGTCACAGGCCCGAGCCACGACGACACGCTGGCATACCTGCCCCCGGCGGACGGCACCTATTACTTCGTGGTCCGAGCGCTGTCGGGAGCCGGGGACTACACGATCGACACCGCGGCGGACACGGATGCCGACGGACGTCCCGATGCTTCGGACAACTGCCCCGCAGTCGCCAACAGGACTCAGGACGACTGGAACCGCAACGGCAGGGGCGATGCCTGCGACCGCAGCTCCAGGACGACGATCGACAGTGTCACCGTCCGCGGCCACACGCTCAGCATGGTGGGCTCGATCCGGCCACGGAACGCACGGCCCTCGGCCTGGCTGGTCGAGGTTCGCGCGGGCGGAAAGGTTGTCGGCACCGCGCGCGGGTCGCGGGGAAAAAGCGCCGGCCGCGTCGCCGCCGTGGTTCACGTGCCGGCACGAATGCACGGCAGGCTGACGATTCGCGCAGTCCTGAAGGACCCGCGCTACAACCGGGCGACGAGCCGCCCGGCCTTCGCTTCCGTTTCCTAAAGAAAGGCGCCGAGCGGATTCGAACCGCTGTAGGGGGCTTTGCAGGCCCCTGCCTAACCACTCGGCCACGGCGCCCCGCGACCCGCTCCAGGCGCTCGGAGTGTAGCGTCGGAGGGTGGAATCCCTGGACGGGCTCTGGGACGTACGCCGGACCGGGGGCCTGCTGCCGCCGATGATCGGCGTCCGCAAGCGGATCCACGGTCCTCGCGGCGAGACACGGGTGGGCCCGCTTCCCGGCCTGCCGTTCCGCGTCGAGGGACTGTCCCTGCATTACCTTGGACCCTTCAGGGGGTTCGTCGACGAGCTGGCGCCCGACGGCGACGGCTTCAAGGGCCGTGCTCTCTATCGCGGCCGCGAGCTCGGTCGTTTCGAGCTGCGAATCCGGTTCTTCAGCGCAGCCCGCCGCGCTCGTGGTGGGCCTTGAAGAACTCCCTCGAGCCGGCAGTGGCCATCGCCGCCGAGGCGGAGATCTCGAGCGAGAGCGTCGCGGCGGCGACGATCTGGGCGAAGCGGTAGACCTTCCCCGGCCCCGCGCAGCCCATCAGCGACAGCCACGAGCGTGCATAGGGAAGCGTCGTCCCGCCTCCGACCGTGGCGACCTCGAGCCCCGGGAGCCGGATCGAGACGTTGAGCCCGCCGTCGACCCGGCGGGCGACGCCGTGCGCCATCGAGCTCGTCCCGACCATGCCGATGTCCTGCCCCGTCGCGGTGAAGATCGCCGCGATCGCCGTCGCAGGCGTGAACGCCACCGATTGCATTCCCGACGCGACTGCGCCGTGCGTGCCTAAGAACGTGAGGTCGAGGAGGTCCTCCGCGCTCGTGCGGAGAACGCGGCGGATCGCGTCATCGGTCAGGGTCGTCTCGGCGATCACCGTCTTCCCGTGGCCGCCGCGCTCGAAGTAGCGATGCGAGGGCTTCTTGTCGCCGCCCATGTTCCCCTCGAGCACCGAGCGGCGCGGCTGGACGGGCGCGCGCTCGGAGACGAACGCGTGGTTCAGCGCGTAGCTGTTGCGCGTGACCATGTTCAGGCCGACCGCGTCCCCGGTCGTGAAGGCGTACATGACGTGGCACATCGGCCCGACCACGTGCGTCTCGAGCTCGCGCAGCCTGGCGTGACGGGAGAGGCCCTCGACGGGCTCTCCTTCGAGCCACGAGCGCATCTCGGGAACCTGAGCTTCGATCCAGCGCGCGAACTCGACAGCCTGGCCGGTGTTCTCGAACAGGAAGGCGCTCGCCCGCGTCATCCGGTCGCGGAGCACGTAGGTACGGAAGCCGCCCGATTCCGCGGCTGCCCGCGCACCCCGGTGAAGCGAGATCGCGAGGCCGCCTTCGGTGTTCGCGAGCGGGGCGAAGACCTTCTCCTGCGAGCGGCCGAGCTCCTCCAACCGTCCGTCGGGCTCGGCCAGCTCGTACTCGGCGAACGCGATCTCGAGCGGCCCGACGACCGCGACCGGGACGACCGCGACGCCGGTCAGCGCCTCCGTCGCGCGCGAGAAGCCCTGCAGCTCGTCCCAGAAGACGTCGCCGCCCTGGGTCAAGGGCCTCAGCTCGTCCTGCCGGGCCTTGATCGAGGCGGGATCGTTCTTGCGGGGCCATCGCCGCGACTCCATGAGCAGAGCTTAAGGCTCGGGAGTGCCCCGTTAGACTCTTTGCGTGGACACCCAGACGGTCGTCGAGATCCAGCCCGCCGCGCCGCCGCCCAGCAAGGAACACAAGGGCGTCCTCCGCTACTACGAGCTGGCGAAGCGGGCGGAGTGGCAGGTGCGCGACCTGCCGTGGGGCGAGATCGCTGCGATTCCCGAGACCTCCAAGGGCTCTCCCAAGCACAGGGCGCGCCGCCTCGATCTGTGGCGCTCGGTGATCACGCAGCAGTACCAGGCCGACATGTTCGCGGTCGAGATGGCTTCACAGCTGCTCGGGGTGGCGCCCCACCACGAGGCGAAGCTCTACTACACGACGATGGTGCAGGACGAGGCGCGCCACACGGAGGCGTGGCTGAAGCTGACCGAGGAAGCGGGGGGGACGACCGAGCGCGACCCCCACCTCGACCAGCTCGCCCGCATGTTCCTCGCGCTCGACTCGCTCGAGGAGAAGGTCTTCCTGATGCAGGTCTTCTTCGAGCGGCTGATCATCTCGCGCTTCCGCTTGATCGCGAAGTCGGCGCCGGGAACCGTCCTCGCCGACCTCTGCAACCGGCTCACCGTCGACGACGGGATCCACCACAGCGCGGGTATGGCGTACGAGCGCGTCCTGCTCGAGGGCGCGCCGAAGAAGGTCGAGAAGCAACTGGTGAAGGTCGCGAGCCAGATGCTCCCGATCTTCGCCGAGCATTCGCTCTGGCGGCCGAAGGCCCGCGAGTGGATCGGCGGTGCGATGCGGGCGCGCGACATCGAGCGCCTGCGGGCGGATATCGAAGAAGGCATCAAGCTCGCGTCCTCCCTCGGCATCGACGTCAGCGAGATCGAGCTCCCCTTCTCGTAGTGGGCACGATCATGGACGGCAAGGCGCTCGCCGCGCGCGTGCGCGCCGAGGTCGCGGCCGAGGTTCGTGAGCTGGGAGAGCTCGGGCTGGCGACCGTGCTCGTCGGCGAGGATCCGGCGTCGGAGACTTACATCCGTCTCAAGCACGAGGCTGCCAAGGAGGTCGGGATCCGTCCCGTCGACCGGCGGCTGCCCGGGGAGACGACCCAGGAGGAGCTCCTGGAAGTGGTGGAGGACTTGAACGCCGACGACGGGATCGACGGCATCCTCGTCCAGACGCCGCTTCCGCCGCAGATCGACGAGATCACCGCCACGGACGCGGTCGCGGCCGTCAAGGACGTGGACGGTTTCCATCCTCTCAACGCGGGCCGGCTCTACCGGGGTCGGCCGACGCTCGTTCCTGCAACGGCGGCCGGGATCATGGCCTTGCTGGACGAGTACGAGATTCCGCTCGACGGCGCCCGGGCGGTCGTCCTGGGGCGTAGCGACCGGGTTGGGAAACCCGTCGCTCTCCTGCTTCTGCACCGGCACGCAACCGTGGCGATCTGCCACTCGCACACGGACGATCTCGCGCGTTACACGCTCGACGCCGACGTGCTCGTGGTGGCAATCGGCAGCGCCGGCCTGGTTACAGCCGACATGGTCAAGCAGGGCGCGACCGTCATCGACGTGGGCACGAACGCCACCGGCGCGGGCCTGGTGGGTGACACGGATCCCGGCGTCGCCGAACGGGCTGGGTTCCTGACTCCGGTGCCCGGCGGAGTCGGGCCGATGACGATTGCGATGCTGCTCCAGAACACGGTTCGCGCCGCGCGGCTGCGCCGGGGCTCGCTTGCGTTCCCCAGATAGGCCCGTTATGGTTGCCGGGTTCCTGTAAGTTCCGGCGGCTCGGTGCCCGGGCCGTCGTTGTTTTGTGGTTTGAAGGAGGGTTTTGGTTGGCTCAGGGCACCGTGAAGTGGTTCTCGAACGAGAAGGGCTATGGCTTCATCGAGCGTGAGGGCGAGGACGACGTCTTCGTCCATTTCACCGCCATCGCCGGTGAGGGTTACAAGTCATTGACTGAAGGCCAGCGGGTCGAGTTCGACGTCGTGGAGGGCACGAAGGGCCTCCAGGCGGCGAACGTCCAGCCTGCCTAGCTCTTTGGGCGTGGGGGAACCGCAGGGTTCCCCCACGAACCCCCTCCTTCGCGGGGGAACCAAGTTTCCCCCTTGCCCCCTCCTCGCGTGTGGGGCAAGGTTGATCGCTGCGCGGCTCTCGCCGGGCAAAGCCCGGCTTCGCCGGTTGCTGTGTGTGTTGCCGAGAAGCGTTCTGGAAGGATTCGGCCCATGGCGATTTCCAGAGACGAGGTGTTGCACGTAGCGCGGCTCGCTCGGCTGGCGCTGACCGACGAGGAGGTCGAGCGCTTCCAGCAGCAGGTGAGTAGAACGGGGGAAACCATGTTTCCCCCGTTGGCCCCCTTCTTTTTCGCGTAGGCACAGCAAAGCGCCGTGCGGCTCTCGCCGGGCCAAAGCCCGGCTTCGCCGGCGACCCGTCGTGGTGCCAAGGAGGGTTCTGGAAGGATTGACTCGTGGCGATTTCCAGAGACGAGGTGTTGCACGTAGCGCGGCTCGCTCGGCTGGCGCTGACCGACGAGGAGGTCGAGCGCTTCCAGCAGCAGCTGAGCGCGATCCTCGAGGCCGTCGGGAAGGTGAGCGAGCTCGACCTCTCCGGCGTCGAGCCGACCTCGCACCCGCTCGAGCTCTCGAACGTCTGGGCGGACGACGAGCCTAGGCCGTCGCTCCCGGTCGAGGAAGCGCTCGCGAATGCGCCCGACCGCGAGGGCGGTTACTTCCGCGTACCGCCGGCGTGACCGCGCGCATGATCCGGCACAGCGCCGACACACACGCGTCCGGATTTCCCCGGTACCGAGTCTGCAGGGGTCCCGGGGGACCCCTGGGGGACGTTTGGGGGGCGGCGGCGTGATCGACACGCTACGGCTGACCGCCGAGCAGGCGATCGGGCTGCTCGAGAGCAACGAGGTCTCCGCCGCCGAGCTCCACGGAGCCTACCTGGGCTCGATCGAGGAGCGCGACCCCGAGCTGCACGCCTACCTGACCACTGTCCCCGACGCCGATGGTGACGGCGTCCCGATCGCGTTCAAGGACGTGATCTCGACCCGAGGCGTCGAGACCACAGCAGGCTCGAAGATCCTCGCGGGCTACCGCCCCGTCTACGACGCAACCGTCGCCGAGCGCTGCAAGCGGGCCGGCCTGCCGCTACTCGGCAAGACGAACATGGACGAGTTCGCGATGGGCTCCTCGACCGAGAACTCGGCCTACGGCCCGACCCGGAACCCATGGGATCCGGAGCGGGTCCCGGGCGGCTCGTCCGGCGGGTCGGCGGCTGCGGTTTCCGGCGGGCTCGCGCCCTGGGCGCTCGGCTCCGACACCGGCGGCTCCGTCAAGCAGCCGGCAGCCCTCTGCGGGGTCGTCGGCCTTCGCCCGACGTACGGCACGGTCTCGCGCTACGGGATCGTCGCCTTCGCCTCCAGCCTCGACCAGGTCGGCCCGATCACGAAGACCGTGCGCGACTGTGCGCTCCTGTACCGGATCATCGCCGGCCGCGACCCCTGCGACTCGACCACGGTCGAGCTCCCGGAGCCGGTCGAGCTCCCCGAATCCGAGGACCTGCGGGACGTGCGCATCGGCGTGCCGAAGGAGTTGAACGAGGCGGAGGGGATCGAGCCCGGCGTGACGGAGGCCGTCAACGCGGCGATCGAGCTCTGCCGCGAGCTCGGCGCCGAGGTGGGGGAGTGCGAGCTGCCGCGCTCGGTCGAATTCGGCCTGCCCTGCTACTACCTGATCGCCCCCTCCGAGGCCTCGTCCAACCTGGCCCGCTACGACGGCGTCCGCTACGGCCTGCGCGTCCCGCGAGACCGGATCCGGGACATGTACGAACAGACCCGCGACGAGGGGTTCGGAGACGAGCCGAAGCGCCGAATCATGCTCGGCGCCTATGCGCTCTCGGCCGGCTACTACGAGGCGTTCTACGGCCAAGCGCAGAAGGTGCGGACGGTGATCCGGGACGAGTTCGCGGCTGCACTGGAGCGCTTCGACGTGCTCGTGTCCCCGACGTCTCCGACGGTCGCCTTCCCGCTCGGCGCGAAGACCGGCAACCCGCTCGCGATGTACCTCTCGGACGTGCTGGCGATCCCCCCCAACATGGCGGGCCTGCCTGGCCTCTCGATCCCGTGCGGCCTGTCCGAGGGCCTGCCGGTGGGGATGCAGCTCGTCGGCCGTCAGTTCTCCGAGAACCTGCTCTTCCGCGCCGGCCACGCGCTCGAGCAGGCGCTCGAGTTCGACTCCGTCCCGACGAGGTACGCGGCATGAACTGGGAACCGGTGATCGGCTGCGAGATCCACGTCCATCTGAAGACGGAGACGAAGATGTTCTGCCGCTGCCCCACCGGGTTCGGCGACCCGGAGAACACGCGCACCTGCCCGGTCTGCCTCGCGCATCCGGGTGCGCTCCCCGTCCCGAACGAGCGCGCGATCGAGTGGACGATCAAGCTCGGCCTCGCGCTCGGCTGCGAGATCGCCCCGAGGGCCGTCTTCCACCGCAAGAACTACTTCTACCCGGACAATCCGAAGGGCTATCAGATCTCGCAATACGACGAGCCGCTGTGCATAAACGGAACCTTTGTCCTCCCGGGCTCCGACGGCGAGACCGAGATCGGGATCGTTCGCGCCCACCTAGAGGAGGATGCCGCCAAGAGCGTCCACATGGGCGGGTCCGAAGGCCGGATCCACGGCGCCGACCGCTCCCTGATCGACTTCAACCGGAGCGGCACCCCGCTCGTCGAGATCGTCACGGCCCCGGACCTCCGCTCGTCCGAGCAGGCCAAGCGCTTCCTCCAGCTCCTGCGCCAGACCGTTCGCGAGCTCGGGATTTCCGACGCCGAGATGCAGGAGGGCTCGGTGCGCTTCGACGTCAACGTCTCGGTGCGGCCGGAGGGGTCGGACGAGCTGAGGACGCGGACCGAGCTCAAGAACATCAACTCGTTCAACTTCGCCGCCCAGGGGATCGAGCGCGAGATCGCGCGGCAGATCGCGATCTACGAGGCGGGCGGGCAAGTCGAGCAGGAGACGCTCCACTTCGTCCCCGGCCGCGAGGACGCTCCGCCGCTTCGCTCGAAGGAGGAGGCGCAGGACTACCGCTACTTTCCCGAGCCGGATCTCGTTCCGGTCGAGCCGCCGGCGGAGCTCGTCGACCGTGCGCGCTCGGAGATCGGCGAGCTTCCGCACCAGCGCATCCGCCGGCTCGCGGCCGAGCTCGAATTCTCGTTCGCCGAGGGACTCGTCACGAGCGGTCGCGACGAGCTGTACTCGCGGACGCCCGGCGACCGGCGCGCCGTCGCGAACGTCGTCATGAACGAGCTCGCTGCGGCCGGAGCGGATCCGGGCGCCGTGGACGCGACCGAGCTCGGCAAGCTGATCGAGGCCCGCGACCGCATCCCCCGCGACGCCTTCACGAAAGCGCTCGCGGCGAGCGGCGACCCCGGTTTCTCGGCGGGCGACTACCTCGGCGAGGCGCTGATCGCGGACACTTCAGAGCTCGATCCGGTGATCGACCGGATCCTCGCCGCCAACCAGGACCAGGTCGCGGCCTACCGGGCCGGCAAGGAGGGGCTGCTCGGGTTCCTGGTCGGCCAGGTGATGCGGGAGACGCAGGGAAAGGCAAATCCGCGCGTCGTCAACGAGCGGTTGCGCGAGAAGCTGAAGAGTTAGAGGATAGGCCCCGTGAAGGCTGCGGGCTTTCTTCTCGTCGCGCGGGTGGTCCTGCTGGCCGCCGGCTGCGGCGGCGGGGGAAAGACGAAGCAAGCTCCGCTCAGCGCCTCCCCCACAGGCGAGTGCAAGCGTCCGGACGTCTCGAGCTGCGAGGCCCAGGTACGGGCCGAGCTCCGCAAGTTCCCGCCGGCCAAGGCCCAGATCACCTACAACATTTTCGAGGACGGACACGGCAGCATCGAGATCTACGCGTCCGATCCCTACCACGGCTCGAACGGCTATAGCTGCACGCCGACCGGCGACTACACCTGTGCCGGGCCGCTCGACGACGGCTCTTACGACAAGTCGACTCTGGACGGCGACGACCTGCGGGTGATCTACCTCGCCTGTCTGAACTGGCAAGGCCGCCGCTGCTGGGGGCCGTTCACCTGCGCCGGCGGCGCGAACTACTGCTGAACTCCCTCACTCGACGGCTAGGCGAGGCCGCCGAGGCCTACCGCACTGTGTTCCGGAACCCGCCTCTACGGCGGGTGCAGCTCGCCTACGGAGCATCGATCACCGCGGAGTGGGGGGCGATCGTGGCGCTGGCGGTCTTCGCCTACCAGATCCGCGGAGCGGTCGGCGTCGGGATCGTCGGTCTCGTGCGGATGCTTCCCGCGGCGGTTGCCACCCCGTTCGCGGCGCTCCTCGCGGACCGCTTCCGCCGCGAGCGCGTGCTGTTCTGGATCGAGCTTGCCGCGGCTGCGGCGCTCGCGGCTTCGACCGTCGCGTTCTTCGCGGGCCGCGCCGAGGTGCCGATCTACGCGTTCGCCGGGGTGCTTGCCGTCTTCTCGACCCTGCTCCGGCCGACGCTGGCCGCTCTGCTCCCCTCGCTCGCCACCACTCCGGAGGAGTTGATCGCCGCGAACGGCGCGTCGCTGACGACCGAGAGCCTCGGGACGCTCGCCGGCCCCCTCCTGGCCGGGGTGATCGTGGCGTCCGCCGACGCCGGCGTGGTGTTCGCGGCCGCGGCCGGTCTCTACCTGGTAGCGGCGGCTCTCATCCAGCGAGTCCGTGTCGAGGGGCCGGCCGCCACGGCAAAAGTGCGGAATGCCGGCCAGGAGCTGCTCGGGGGCTTTCGCGTGGTAGCGCAGGAGCCGCACCCGCGACTGCTGATCGCGCTGTTCGCAGCCCAGACCCTCGTTCGCGGATCGCTCAACGTTCTGATCGTCGTGATGGCTTTCCGCCTCCTTCACGCCGGCGCGAGCTGGGTCGGCTTCCTGACCGCGGCGATCGGCGCCGGAGGCCTGATCGGCGCCTTCGGGTCGCTCGCGCTCGCCGGCCGGCGGCTGGCGGTCCCGTTCGGCGTCGGCCTCCTTCTGTGGGGGCTCCCGATCGCGGCGCTCGGCCTGTGGCCGAACAAGGTCTCCGCGCTCGTGCTGCTGGCGGTCGTCGGAGTCGGGAACTCGCTCGAAGACGTCGGCGGCTTCACGCTGCTCCAGCGCATCGTCCGCGACGAGGTGCTCGCCCGCGTACTCGGGGTGCTCTGGGGGCTCGCTATGGCGGGTGTCGGGATCGGGTCGGTGCTGGCGCCGCCGCTCATCCATGCAGTCGGGTTGCGGGGCGCGGCCGCTGCAACGGGGCTCTTCCTCGCGGCGCTGGTCGTGCTCGCCTGGCCGCGCCTCGTCTCGATCGACCGCTCCGCGGCCGCGCCGGTGGAGGAGCTCGCCGCGATCGGCAAGGTCCCGATGTTCCGGGGCCTCTCCATCGCCGCCAAGGAACGCGTTGCGGCCGGCCTGATCCCGCTCACCTTCCCCGCCGGCGCGGTGATCGTCAGGGAGGGGGAGACCGGCGATCGCTTCTACATCGTCATGGACGGCGAGCTCGACGTGGTCGAGGTCGGGCGCCCGGCGGGACGGGGGTCGCCGGACTACTTCGGCGAGATCGCGCTGCTCCGGGACGTGCCCCGAACGGCCACCGTCACCTCGCGGACGCCGGCCCGGCTGTACGCGCTCGACCGCGACGACTTCCTCGCCGCGGTCACCGGCTATACCGGCGGACGGGAAGTGGGAGAGGCGGTCGTGGCCGAGCGGCTCTCGGCGACAGAGGGCTCCTCGTGACGCAGGTCGTTACTGCCTTTGTGGGCGGAGCCGGGCTGTGCCCGGCGGAGCCACTCCGCGGGAAGCGCGTCAGCTCTTTAAGAAGGGGGCTCACGGGGGAAACCTGGTTTCCCCCGTGCCTAAAGTTGTAGGCTCGTGGCTGGGTGAGGTTTCGACCGCTCCTGATCGCCGCCGGCCTGACCGCGTTCCTGCTCCCCGCGCTGGTCTCGGCGTCCTCCAGTGCGTTCAAGCCGAAGGACTATGCGAGCGTCGCGCTCAACGTCCTCGCACCGGGCGAGGCCGCCGACAGCGGCGCGAACTCGACCGACCAGCTGCAGATCTACGACGGCCTGACCCCGCTCTGGAACGCGGTCAGCACCTCCAACCTGAGGAAGTATTTCAAGCCGGAGACCTTCGGCATTCAGGGCAAGACCGTCCGGGTCGAGGACACCGGTCGCAAGGGGCTTCGGCTCGCCCGGGACAAGTGGGGGGTTGCCCACATCACCGGCAAGAGCCGAGCCGACGTGCTGTTCGGAGCAGGCTGGGTGACCGGGGAGGACCGGAACCTGCTGCTGCAGATCATCCGCGCTCCGGCACGCATGGCCGCGCTCGACGTCCCGGGCCTCGACGCGTTCAGCGTCGCCCTCTCGGGCCAGACGTTCGTCCCGAGCCAGCAAGCCGAGGACTTCCTGGCCGCCCAGGTGCAGCTCCTGCGCAACCAGGGCCCGAAGGGCGCGCGTGTTCTGAGCGAGATCGACGCATTCGTCGCCGGACTGAACGCCTACATCGCCTCCACCCACCTGCAGATCGCGCCCTGGACGCGAAACGACGTGATCGCGGCGGCCGCCTTGATCGGAGGCATCTTCGGAGTCGCCGGCGGCGACGAGGTGCGCCGGTCCGAGTTTCTGGACGCGCTCGACCAACGGCTCGGAGCGGCTGAGGGGCGCGCCATGTGGGACGACCTGCGCCAGGTGAAGGATCCGCAGTCGCCGGTCTCGGTCCCCGGCAGGTTCCCCTACGGCGAGGCCGCCGGCTCGGCGATGCCCGGCAACGCGGTCGTGGACGACGGAAGCTTCCGGCCGTTCGAGCCGGGCGGGCCCAAGCTCGCGCCGAAGCACGGCGTGGAGCACAGCATGAGCAACGCGCTGCTCGTCTCGGCGAAGCGATCGGTCTCGCACCACCCGATCTTCGTCGCCGGGCCGCAGGTCGGCTACTACTGGCCGGAGTTCTTCCTCGAGCTCGACCTCCACGGCGGCGGAGTGGACACGCGCGGAGCGGTCTTCCCCGGTGTCCCCTACGTCGTGATCGGACGCGGCAAGGACTACGCCTGGAGTGCGCAGTCGTCCCACTCCGACATCGTCGACCAGTTCGTCGAGACGCTGTGCAGCGGGGACGACCTGCACTACCTCTACAAGGGCGAGTGCCGCGAGATGGGCACGTTCGACGCCGGGCTCCTCAAGGGGCGGTCCGGTCAGCCGGACCGGCGGCTGATCTTCCACACCACCGTGCACGGGCCCATCGTCGGCTACGCGAAGGTGAACGGGACGCGGGTTGCGGTCTCGAGCGACCGCTCCACTCGAGGGCGGGAACTGATGAGCGCCTTCGCCTTCTCCGACCTCGACTCGAACAAGGTTCACTCCGCCCAGGACTTCTTCAAGGTGATGAACCAGGAGGAGTTCTCGTTCAACTGGGTCTACGCCGACAACAAGGACATCGCCTATTTCTCGGCCGCGCGGTTGCCGAAGCGGGCGCTCGGGGTGGACATCGGGCTTCCGACGATCGGAACCGGCGCCTACGACTGGCAGGGTGTCGAGCCGCTGAAGACCCACGCGCGGGCGATCAACCCCAAGAGCGGGTACATCCTCGGCTGGAACAACCGGCCTGCGCGCGATTACTCGGCTCCGGACGACCAGTGGTCGTGGGGCTCGGTGCAACGCGTCCAGCTCCTCCAGGCCGCGATTGCGCGCTACAAGGTGCACAACCCGGCGACCGTCGTCGGCGCGATGAACCAGGCGGCGACCCAGGACGCGCGGGTGGTGCTCGTCTGGCCGGTGATCCGGGAGATGCTGAAGAAAGGCACCGCTCCGGACGCGCGGGACGCCCAGATGGTCTCGATCGTCGACGCATGGCTGAGCCGGGGGGCAAGCCGGCTGGACGGGGATCTCAACGGCAAGATCGACGAACCCGGCGCCGCGATCATGGACGCCGCCTGGCCGAAGATCGCGGACGCCGTCGTCTCCGGGCGGATCGGCTCGCTCACCGACCGCCTCGCGGAGCTGATCCCGCGGGACGACAACGCCAACAACCAGGGATCGGCCTATGACTCCGGTTGGTACGGCTACGTCCAGAGGGATCTTTCGGCCACGACCCCCTCGTACTGCGGCGGCGGTGACGTCGGCGCCTGCGTGACCTCGCTGTGGGCGGCGATCCACGCGGCGGCAGCGGAGCTCGCGGCGGCGCAGGGGCCCGATCCGGCGTCCTGGCGGGCGGATGCGACCACGGAGCGGATCCAGTTCAGGCCGGGGCTGCTCGGCAAGACGATGCGCTGGACGAACCGCCCGACCTTCCAGCAGGTGATCTCCTTCTCGGGCCACCGCCCGCGCTAGTCTCAGGCTTCGTGCCTGAGAAGCGCTACCTGATGACGCCGGGGCCGACTCCGGCGCCCCCGCAAGTGCTCGCGGCGATGGCCGAGCCGGTCATCCACCACCGCGCCCGCGACTACCGCTCACTGTTCGAGACGCTGCTCGGACGCCTGGCCGAGGTCTTCCGCACCGAGCAGGACGTGCTGCTGTACACGTCCTCCGGAACCGGAGGGATGGAGTCTGCCGTCGCCAACCTCTGCGCGCCGAACGACCGCACGCTCGTCGTCTCGGCCGGCTACTTCGGCGAGCGCTTCGGCGAGCTCGCCCGGGCATACGGGGCCGAAGTCGACGAGCTTCGCTACGGGTGGGGCGAGGCGCCCTCGGCCGAGGATCTCCGCTCCCGGCTCGCCGAGCTCGGCGGCGCGGCCGTCGTCCTCCTGACCCAGTCCGAGACGTCGACCGGTGTCGTCGCCGACGTCCAGGCTCTCGCCGCCGCCGCGAAGGACGCGGGCGCGCTCGTGGTCGTGGATGCGATCTCGAGCCTGGGTGCGCTACCGCTCGAGACCGACGCGTGGGGGATCGACGTCGCCGTCTCCGGCTCCCAGAAGGCGCTGATGACTCCGCCCGGACTGGCGGTCGTCTCGGTGTCGGCCGACGCGTGGGCTCGAGCCCGGACTGCTTCGCTGCCACGCTTCTACTTCGAGTGGGAGCGCGTGCGCAAGGCGCAGGAGAAGTTCGATGCCGTCTTCACGCCGGCGGTCTCGCTCGTCGTCGGCCTGAACGTCGCGCTGGGGCTGATCCTCGACGAGGGGCTCGAGGCGGCCTTCAAGCGGCACGTTCGCCTCGGCCGCGCCTGCCGCGAGGGGATCAAGGCGATGGGGCTGGAGCTGTTCTCGCCGGACGAGGACCGCTCGGCCGTCGTGACCGCCGTGCACGCTCCCGACGGGATCGACTCGGACGAGCTCGTGGCTTCGATCCGCGACCGCTTCGGGATCACGCTCGCCCCGGGGCAGGGCCCGCTCAAGGGCCGGATCTTCCGCATCGGCCACATCGGCTACTACGACATCTTCGACGTCACGACCGCGCTCGCCGGCGTCGAGCTCGCGCTGGCGGAGGCGGGCGCGGACATCGAGCGCGGCGCCGCGATGACCCGCGCGCTCGAGGTGTTCGAGCACACGACCGTTTGAAACCCAGAGTCCTCGTCCGGGAGCAGATCGCCGACGCGGGCGTCGAGCTGCTCCGCGAGCGCTACCGCGTGGACGTCGACGCAAGCGGCGACCTCGCGGAGCGGATCGGGCTCTACGACGCGATCATCATCCGCTCCGCGACGAAGCTGACCGCCGACCTGATCGGGCGGGCGGAGAGGCTGAAGGTGATCGGCCGCGCGGGCGTGGGCGTCGACAACGTCGACGTCGAGGCGGCGACGCGGCGCGGGATCGTCGTCGCCAACGCGCCCGAGTCGACGGTGATCTCGGCCGCCGAGCACACGATCGGGCTCCTGCTCGCGCTCTCTCGCAACATCCCGCAGGCGCACGCAGCCCTCAAGCAGGGTCGCTGGGAGCGCTCGCGCTACGGGGGCCTGGAGGTGGCGGACAAGACGCTGGGCGTGCTCGGCTTCGGCCGCATCGGCCAGCAGGTAGCCCGCCGGGCCGCCGGTCTGCAGATGCGCATCGTCGCCTACGACCCGTTCGTCTCCAAGGAGCGGTTCCGCGAGCTCGGCGTCGAGCGGGCCGAGTCGCCCGAGGACGTGCTCGCAGGCGCCGACTTCCTGACGCTGCACCTGCCGCTGACCGGTGAGACGCGCGGATCGATCGGCGCCGAGGCCTTCGCGCGCATGAAGCCCGGAGTGCGGATCGTGAACGCGGCGCGCGGCGAGCTCGTGGACGAGGACGCGCTGCTGGAGGCGCTTCGCTCGGGCCAGGTCGCGGGAGTGGCGCTCGACGTCTTCTCGTCCGAGCCCTACTCCGGCCCGCTGCTCGAGCTCGACAACGTCGTCGTCACGCCGCACCTGGCGGCCTCCACTGAGGAGGCCCAGGACCGTGCGGGCGTGATCGTGGCCGAGCAGGTGGCCGCGGCGCTCGAGGGCGAGCTCGTCTCGAACGCCGTCAACATCCCGGCGATCAGGGCGGAGGATCTCGAGCTGCTGGGCCCATACATCCCGCTCGCGGCAACGCTCGGGCGGCTCGCGATGGAGGTCGCCGGTGGCCGCGTCGAGCAGATCGGCCTCACCTACTATGGCGGCCTGTCGGTGTACGACACGCGCCTGCTCACGGTCGCCGCGCTGAACGGCGCCTTCCAGGGCCGGGTCGACCAGCCGGTCAACTACGTGAACGCGCCGCTCGTCGCGGAGGAGCTGGGAGTCGAGGTGGTGGAGGAGAAACGGCGCTCCTCGCGCGACTTCACGAACCTGATCCGCGTCTCGGCTCGCACGAACGGGGAGGAGCTACGGGTAGCGGGGACGACGATCGGCCGCGAGCACCGGCGCTGGCTCGTGTCCGCGCTCGGCTTCGAGCTGGAGATGGAACTGTCGCCGCTGATGGTGTTCTTCCGCTACGACGACGTGCCCGGCGTGATCGGCAAAGTCGGGACTCTGTTCGGCGAGGCGGGGGTCAACATCGCCAACATGGCGGTCTCGCGGACGCGGCGCGGTGGGAAGGCGCTGATGGCGCTGTCCGTCGACTCGGAGGCGCCGCCCGAGCTGGTGGAGAGCCTCCGCGGAGGCGGCTTCGACGAGGTTCGGTTCGTCGCGCTTGAATAGCGCCAGTGGAACGCGAGCTTCCCACCGGGACCGTCACCTTTCTCTTCACCGATATGGAGGGCGCGACGCGGTTGCTCGAGGAGCTGGGAAGTGGCTACCAGGACATCCTCGCCCAGCACCACCGGCTGCTGCGCGAAGTCTTCGAGCGGCACGGAGGTGTTGAGGTCGATACGCAGGGCGACGCGTTCTTCGTCTCCTTCCCGAGCGCCTTGGCGGCGGTCCGGGCGGCGGCTGATGCTCAGCGAGCGCTGGCCGACACGCAGGTGCGGGTGCGGATCGGCCTGCATTCGGGAGAAGCAGCCGTGTCCGAGACGGGATACGTCGGCGCAGACGTCCACCGCGCCGCGCGAATCTCCTCGGCGGCGCACGGGGGCCAGGTGCTGATGTCCCAGGCGACGCGGGAGCTGGTCGAAGACGACCTGCTCGACGAGCTCGGGCTGCGTGACCTCGGCAAGCACCGGCTCAAGGACCTGACCCGAGCGCAGCGCCTCCATCAGCTCCTGATCGAAGGTCTGCCGGCCGAGTTCCCGGCGCCCCGAACCCTCGAGCAGCGGCCCACGAACCTCCCAGTGCAGCGGACCGCGCTGATCGGGCGCGAGCGCGAGCTGGCGGAGATCTTCAATCTGCTCTCGCAGACGCGGCTCTTGACCCTGACCGGGCCCGGCGGAACTGGGAAGACACGGCTCGCGCTCCAGCTCGCGGCCGACGTCCTCGACCACTACGACGACGGCGTCTTTCTCGTCGACCTGGCGAACATCGACGATCCGGGGCTTGTCGTTTCGGCTGTTGGCCAGACACTCGGCATCAAGGAGGGCGGCGGTCGGCCGCTCTCCGAGGCGCTCGTGGAGTACTTCGCGGGCAAGCGGATGCTGCTCGTCCTGGACAACATGGAACACGTCGTCGAGGCAGCGCCGGAGCTGAGCGCCTGCCTGGCGTCTTCCCCTGACTCGAAGCTGTTGACGACCTCTCGCACGGCTCTTCGGCTTTCGGATGAGCAGGAGTACCCGGTACCACCTCTCGGCGCACCCGCGGCGGTCGAGCTGTTCGCCGAGCGCGCGAGAGCGGTGAAGCCCGAGTTCGTGCTAAACGGGGATCGGGAAGTCGTCGCCGAGATCTGCGTCCGCGTCGACGCCCTCCCGCTTGCGATCGAGCTCGCGGCCGCCCGGGTCAAGCTGCTCCCACCTCGGAAGCTGCTCGAACGGCTCGAGCAGCGGCTGCCGCTCCTCACCGCCGGCGCGCGCGACGCGCCGGAGCGGCACAGGACACTCCGAGCGACGATCGACTGGAGCTTCCAGCTCCTCGACGAGCCAGAACAGGAGCTGTTCATGCGCCTTTCCGTATTTTCGGGCGGCTGCACCCTCGAGGCTGCGGAGGCGGTGTCCGACGCGACGCTCGACGGGCTCGCCTCGCTCGTCGACAAGAGCCTGGTCCCGGAGCGTGATGGCGCCGGCGGTGAGCCGCGGTTCTCGATGCTGGAGACCGTGCGCGAATATGCGCGCGAGCGTCTCGAGGAGCGGGGCGAAGCGGATGCGCTCGCCGAGCGGCACGCCGCGTACTTCCTCTCCCTTGCCGAAGAGGTCTGCGCCGGCGCGCCGGACGAGGACGTGGAGCAGGGACGCCCGCTGTTCCATGAGCTCGACAACCTCCGCCGCGCGCTCGGCTGGCTCGTCGCCTCGGGCGACGTGGAACGCGAGCTTCGGCTCGCGACGGCGGCCTTCTGGGGTCTCTGGACGCGGGTGAGCCTGCGGGAGCTCAAGGCGTGGCTCGTCTCCGCGCTCGAGCGGGCAGGCGGCGTCGACCCGCGTCTTCGAGCAGCAGCGCTCGGCGCCGCGGCGCTCGCGGCTGCGAACCTGGCCGAGTCGGAGGCGGCGCGGGAGTACGCCCGCGAGAGCCTCGTGCTCGCCCGCGAACGCGGCGACAAGCGCCAGATCGAGTGGGCGCTGCGCGTGCTCAGCTTCGACGAGCCGGATCTCGACGAGCGCCGGCGGCTCCTGCGTGAGTGCGAGCGCCTCCTCCGCGAGCTCGGCAACGATGCCGGTCTCGGCTGGGTCACCTTCCTGCTCGGGAGGGCGTTCGTCGACGAGGGAGCGTTCGACCAGGCGCGGGACAGGCTCGAGGAGGCGGCCGCTATCTTCCGCGGGCTGGGCAGGCGCTGGGAGGCGACGAACGCCGAGATCGAGATGGCCTACCTCCTGATCGCGAACGGAGAGCACGAGGCCGCGCATCCGATTGTCGAAGAGGCTGTTCGGACCGCAGTCGAGCTCCAGTCGGTGGGGTTGTCCGCCGAAGCGTTCGTCGCGGTCGCCGGGGTTCGCGTGGAGACCGATCCCGGCGCGGCGGCGCAACTGCTCTCCGCGGCCGGGACGATCGCCGAGGAGGCGGGGCAGCCTCTCGACCCTCGGCGGGTCGAGAGGACGGCAGAGGCGGCCCGCAAACGGCTCGGCGACCGATTCGAGGCCGAATGGGAGGCCGGCCGCGCGCTCACTCTCGAACAGGCTGCCACGCTCGCGCTGGAGGAAGCGTGATCGCCCCCTGGCCCGAACCGGTGGAACGTATCTCCGCTTTCCTGCGCGAGGCCGGGGCGGAGGCGCGGATCGAGGAGTTCCCGCAGGGAACCCCGACGGCGGCGGACGCCGCTAACGCGGTCGGCTGCCGGCTCGCCCAGATCGTCAAGTCGCTCGTCTTCGACTGCGACGGCCGCTCGGTGCTCGTGATGGTGCCTGGCGACCGCCGCGCCGACCCTCGCAAGGTCGCCCTCGCCGTTCCGTGCGAACGGGCGCGTGTCGCCGGCCCCGACAAGGTGCGGGAGGCGACGGGCTTCGAGCCGGGAGCGGTCGCGCCGTTCCCGCTTCCTCGCGTCGAGCGCGTCTTCATCGATCCCAGGCTGCTGCGCTACGAGCGGCTCTGGGTCGGAGCCGGCTCCCCGAGCCACCTCGCCTCGCTCCCGCCGCCGGAGCTCGTCCGGCTCAGCCGCGCCGAGACCGCCGACGTGTCCGAGGAGCCGCCGCTGTAAGATCACCTTGCGGTCGGCAAAGGAGAGGGAATGCAGGAGACCGAGAAGATCTGGATGAACGGCGAGTTCGTGGACTGGGCTGATGCCCGTGTCCACGTCGCCACCCACGGGCTCCACTACGGCTCCGGTGTCTTCGAGGGAATCCGCGCCTATGAGACTCCGAAGGGAAGCGCAGTGTTTCGCCTGACCGAGCATCTGAGACGGCTCCAGAACTCGGCCAAGATCCTGTACATGCAGCTCCCCTACAGCGTCGAGCAGTTGCGGGACGCCTGCCACGAGCTGATCGGCATCAACGGGTTGCCGGAGTGCTACCTGCGGCCGATCGCCTTCTACGGCTACGGCGAGCTGGGAGTGCCTCCCGGCGACAACCCGGTCGACGTCTGCATCGTCAGCTGGCCGTGGGGCGCATATCTCGGGGAAGAGGCGCTCCAGGGCGGGATCCGCGCCAAGATCTCCTCCTGGAACCGTGTGGACATGAACACGGTCCCGCACGCTGCCAAGGCGACCGGCGTGTACCTGAACTCGATGCTGGCCGTGCTCGAGGCGACCCGCGCCGGCTATGACGAGGCGATCCTGCTCACCGACCACGGCCACGTCGCCGACGGCTCGGGCGAGAATGTCTTCATCGTCAGGGACGGCGTCGTCTACACACCGGATCTCTCTGCCTCGATCCTCCCCGGTGTCACCCGGGACACCGTGATCCAGATTGCGCAGGATCTCGGGTACCAGGTGAAGGAGACCAGCCTGATCCGCACCGACCTCTACCTCGCCGACGAGATGTTCCTGACCGGGACGGCCGCGGAGGTCACGCCCGTCCGCTCGGTCGACGACCAGGAGATCGGGCCGCCCGGGCCGATCACGCGGGAGATTCAGTCGGCCTATCTCGACACCGTGCGCGGCCGCAGCGAGCGCTGGTCGCATTGGCTCGAGTACAACACGCGCGCGCCCGCCGAGGCGTGAAACAGGCAATCCGCTCGATTCCGCTCTCGCGGCCCTATATGGACGAGCGGGAGGAGGAGCTCGTGCTGGAGGTGCTGCGCTCCGGGCACCTGTCGCTCGGGCCTGCAATCCCGCGGTTCGAGGGGATGGCGGCCGAGCGGCTCGGAGCGCCCTACGCCGCCGCGGTCTCGAGCGGCACCGCCGGTCTGCACCTCGCGGTGCGCATCGCCGGCATCGGCCCCGGAGACGAGGTGATCACGTCACCGTTCTCGTTCGTCGCCTCGGCGAACTGCTTCATCTACGAGGGCGCAAAACCGGTCTTCGCCGACATCGATCCGCAGACGCTGAACCTCGATCCGGCTGCGGTCGAGGCGGCGATCACCGAGCGGACGCGTGCCGTCGTCGCCGTCGACATCTTCGGCTACCCCTGCGAGATCGACGAGATCCGGGCGATCTGTGAGCGCCACGGCCTTGCGTTGATCCAGGACTCATGCCAGGCGCTCGGCGCCGAGTACAAGGGCCGGCCGCTCGGCTCGCACGGCCACATGACCGTGTTCGCCTTCTATCCGAACAAGCAGATGACGACCGGCGAGGGCGGCATCGTGACGACCGGGTCGGCCGAGCATCTCGAATTGCTCGTCAGCCTCCGAAACCAGGGGCGCGCGGATACAGACGGCTGGCTCGACCACTCGCGGTTCGGCTTCAACTACCGGCTGAGCGACGTTCACGCTGCAATCGGCGTCGCGCAACTCGAGAAGCTCGACCTCCTGCTCTCGATGCGCTCGGCGGCGGCGGCTCGCTACACGTCCCTGCTCGCGGACGTCGACGGCATCTCGACCCTTCTGCCCGACGACGCCGACCACCGCCGGTCCTGGTTCGTCTACGTCGTCAAGATCGCCTCCGGGATCGATCGCAACCGCGTGATCGCCTATCTCGAAGACCAGGGCATCCAGACCCGTCCCTACCTCCCCTGCATCCACCTGCAGAGGTACATGCGCGAGCAGTTCGGCTTCCACGAGTGGGTGTTCCCGGTCGCCGAGGACACGAGCCGCCACACGCTGGCGTTGCCCTTCTTCACGGCGATCGAGGCCGAGGATCAGGAGCGGGTCGTCGAGGCGCTCCGCAGCGCGCTCGCCTGAAGAAGTAACGCGAGACCGGAGGCGACGGCGAGAGCGAGCCCCGCGAGCACGATGACCGCGAACACGAGCTTCGTCTGGACGTGGACGCGCAGGACGATCCCCGGGTGCCGGTGGACGGCGACTGCGACGACGACTGCGAATGCGGCTACGGCGGCGCCGGCCGCGATCGCCCCGGCCCGGAGCGACCCGGGCCGCACATCGCCCGGCCGGTCCGGGAGCAGGGCGGCCACCGCACCGGCCCACGCTCCCGTGAGCAGGTAAGCGCCTGCCACGTCGCTTGGATAGTGGCTTGCCTGGACGAGCAGCGAGATCCCGACCCCGGCCGCGTAAGCGGCCCCGGCGAGCGCCGCGAGCACTTTCCAGCCGGCCGGTGCCACGATCACCGCGGCAAGCGCGATCGACACCGCGACCGTCGCGTGGCCGCTCGGGAAGCTCGACTGGATCTGGGGGCGAGGGTCGCCGAACGGGTGCATCGAGCCGAGCCCAGGCTTGAGGCCCTGGGTGGTCGCGTTCGCGCCCGCGATCAAGAGGACGGCGCCGAGCGCGGCGCGCTTCCTGCCGAGCAGGAGCGCCACTCCGACGATCCCGCCGCCGAGCAGGACGAGCGAGCCGATGTCGATCGTGTCGATCAGTCCTGAGCTCGCGGCCTGGACGGAGGGGATGTCGCGCTGAGCGGTTGCCGCGTGGAGGACGAACACGTCCCACGAGAGCCCGCGGCCCGTGTCGAACGCGAGCACGTAGACCGCGACCGCGAGCGCGGCGCACAGGCCGGCAAAGGCGAGGAGGGCGCGCCGCACGGTCACAGTCAAGCAGCCATAATCGGGGTGTGGCGGACGGGCAGCCGAAGATGGTCTTCCTCGGCTTCGGGAAGTACGCGCGCGCCGACAAGATCTACGCGCTCGAGCCCTTGCTCGGAGCTGAGCGGGGCGGGGGCAAGCGTACTCGGGTCTGGATCGAAGGCGTGTCCGACCCGATCGTGGCCTCGCGCACGGAGCGGACGATCCTGCACGAGATGGGCGCGGACGCGGCGACGAGCACGGGGCTGATCGACGACGCGGTCGAGCTCGCAAGCCGGCTCGTCGAGCAGGCCGACTCTGGACGGGTCGATCTCGGCGATCTTGGCCGGCGTGCGCGCAAGCTGCTCGCGGCGACGTCCGAGGGCGACGCTCAACAGTTGTTCTAGGCCGAAGTTTTTGAGCTCGTAACGGCGTAAGTGCTGAGCCAGAGCGCGGTTGTGTCTTCGTTCGCCGGTCTGATGTAGCCAAAGAAACTGTTGG